>Ga0209489_104390_pt1 | contig 26068 bp, 13 predicted proteins | sample SiratrowhiteBW_FD_187527 | JGI IMG/M metagenome (GOLD analysis project Ga0209489, IMG submission 187527) | Root nodule microbial communities of legume samples collected from California, USA - Siratro white BW (SPAdes) (version 2) | ecosystem: Host-associated > Plants > Roots > Nodule | place... | reverse complement strand
CAGATACAAATTGTACAATTACTACAATCATTAACTTCTCTATTCAAGACTTAAATTTGTAAATCAAACAAGCACTAAGGTTAGCTTCCCTTACCTTAATCGCAGTGAAAGTTCTCTCTAACACTCCCAAAAGCTTAAGATCCTCAGGAACTCGAATCTGTACCAAAGGACCTCTGATCAACGATCAGACTAACACACTAGGAAACTGAGCTCACAGAGGCGCCGTCTGATGGCTCAGATGCCACATGCGAGCTCAGTAAGCAGAGGAAAAACAAAAACCTAAATCTGCTCTAAAGAAAAAGGGCCAGAAAATGAACTTACTCTAACGGAGGTTCTGATCGGATAGACTTGCTCTATTCTCCGCCACGAGTCCAACGGTGGGCTCCGCTTGAGAAACTGATGAGGTATGGAAACAGAAACTTAGAGAGAAGTCAGAGGAAAAGAGGTTAGGGGTTTTAGAGAGATGATGGCTTGAGTTGAAATGAGACTTGACTACTTACTTTTTCTATAAATACGTGTTTTTAGTTTAATAATATAATAATCAAGTGCTCATTCCACTTCTACAATTTCACTCAAATGACAGATTTTCTAGGTTGTTACATATTTTATTTTCATAATTGGAACCACAACTTCAACTTTTTTATTTTTTTTTGCTTTACCACTTAAAAGTGTTTACAAGGAGGAGTTTAAATTCTAATAGTGATAAATAAGTCTTCATTAAAAACCTCTCATTTTCAATGAATACATGAAAAGTCTTAGAAAATGGCTCAACCATACTGATAAATTAGAAAATTAAAAAAAGACCAAACTTAAGAATCTCTAAACCAATAAAGAAAATGCTGAGAACAATTAGACCTTAAGGCTACGAATTTAGGATGTGCAAAATTTGGTTAAAAAATTCCCTTTGGTTTTTTTCGTATTCATAATAAGAACCATATAAGTACTTGTCAAGAAATTAATGGGTAGTTTAGAGTGTTGAAATGCAGTTCTCGTATACAAAAATGTGGAATACAATGAAAGTGACCGGTAAACAAGATGATAAAATAAAAAAGATTCGAATGTATACATTATCTCTTTATTTGTCCATTTAGAATATTTTTTACTTATTTACGGTCATTTTATGAAAGTAAAATAATGGTAAGACGTTTTAAAGTAATAAATACGAAAAACCGATTCATTAAAAAAATATGATAAAAAGATTAATTGCATTTTTGGTTTGTTTATTAGAATTTAGAGATTTTTTTTAGATATGAAAATGGAGAGAGAGAGAAAAAGACAAAAATAAATGAAAGAATAAAGGAAGGTTGTTACAGTAAAAGGAGGACTAAGTTCCAAAAATGTGAGTGAAGTTTAAAAGCATAAGTAGTCTTAGGAATATAAAAATTTGACAGAAAACAATCAAATTAATTATATTACAAATGAGTAAACATTTTGTTTGAAAAAATATCTCACAATCAATTATGTACTACATAATTAAACATAACAACTTTTTTGTTTGACTAATTATAATTATTTTGAAATTTATTTTCCTTGTACTTTCTTTCAATAAAAAAATTATGTTTCTTTTTTCTCTTCCCTTATTCTTTTCAACTAATCCACCTTTATTTTTAATCATTTCCTACCTTATTTTGTTTTTTTTTTTTCAACCATTCCCTCTTTTTCTATTTCTTTCCTCTCAACCAAACCATTTTGTCCACTTTAAAAAATTATTCTTTTAAAAGCATAAAATATGTAATATATCCTTCTACTTGTTTATATCTTAACGACTTTTATTTTTATTTAACTTACTGATTATATTTTTGACTAGTATCATCTTAAAAAAATAAAAGCCATAAAAAACGGTAGGAAACGGAGGCTGAAAAACGGGGACAAGGAACCCTTAAGGGTCCCGTGACCCTTCGCGCCGTCAGTACCTACCAATATTTAATTCCGCGTTTACCCCACTCAACTTCAGAAACGCACTTCACTACTACACGATAAAAAAAAAATTATGCAATATTTTAAATTCTTCTATGTTATTATTTTATAATAAACTATTGTACTCGATAATTTTGTTAAAATATACTTTTATTATAATTTATTCATAATACGATTTATATATTTAAAATACTAATTTATCATACAAAAACCAAGGCACGAGTACACGAACCTGACTGGTACCTCACGATTTTGTTCAACCGACAAAAAAAAATGCCACAGATGGACCCACTTTGAAAACTTTTAACTGCATATTATTTTTAATCATAAATCCAGCCGAATGTGCAATGCACTTATGTTAATTTTTAAGTTAACATAAAAGAATATTCACTCCATTTAATAATATTTTTCTTTCAACTTCTTTCTATAATATTTTTAATTAACTGTTATTTACTCTCTCTTTTTCAGTAAATAATGTCGTTTTTCTATGATGTAAGTTTCAAAACAATTTATATCTTAATTATTTATAGAGAATGATATAAATACATTTTAATAAAAATATTTTTTTTCAATTTTAAGTTGAGATGATATTATTATTATTATCATTCATCATATTTAAAATATTTTAGAATTCAAATTTTATTACGACTTTATTTTTAAGAAAATGTTTCAAAATATATATTTAAATTATTCTTGTTTTCAATTCTTAATCGATACGAAATTATTAAGTATATCAGAATAAATATATTTAAATAATATATATAACATTTATATAATATTAGTATATTAAAATATTTATAAAGTTATTGTAGAAAAATAATTCTAATTAAGTTTTGTAACTAATAAAAAAATATGATCTTTATGTTAAATTTTTTCTGAGTTTGAAATAAATTAAAATTTACTACAAATAAGTTAACTATGACATCGAAATAAAAAATAATGATTGTTTTTAAAATTTATGTCACAAAGGATAAAATCATATTTGATGTCTAAATTTAATTTTTGTGATGAAGATGGTTAGTCTGCTTTATTATTATTATTCTTGTAAATGGATATAAACTGGTTAAAAAGGTAACCCAGAACAGAAAATTCAATATTAACATATTGCATAAGGTTACCGTTTATTCGTCTGTTGACATGATGAGTAACGAAGGATGAATTTGTCTAATAAAATCTAGCATCAAAGTGTTATGACAAATAATATTTCTTATTTCTCTTTTATTTAGAAGATAGACCAACAAAAATTATTATTTCCTAAATTTCATATAAAATTCTTCTATTTTTTTTTAAATAAAGAATTTTCAGTTATTCATGCAAAAATTTTAATACAAAATGTTTTAATTCACATTATCCAATTGAACAGTTCTATATATTTTTGTGCATAATCTAAGAGTTTTTTTTTTTATCGGCATAATCTAATAGTTCTGTTTAACGATCGGCGGACATTTTCGTTATAACACGTGTCTTGCAATAATTCCACGTGACTTTTGTTCCTATACATGTCTATGAACTGCTCATGTGACAAAATTTTCTATACCAGGTCACGATATGGTTTCTCTTGTTTTTTACACCTTTTAAGAATTTAATATTGTTTTTTAAATTATATTTTAATGGTTTTTTTCTTAGCAAATTTGACTCCTTCGTCACATGTGATGTTTGTCGGTCAGCATTCATGACCAAAAAATCCCTTACAAAAACATATCTTATTAAGTGGTTTATAGATTGATTTCTTCAACACGAATTTACTTTCTAAAAAATTATTAAATTATAAGAACTTGCGTTTTAGCATCTTAACAATTTAAGTGTATGAAATAATCTGTAAATTATAACTAAATTCAGTTTATGTTTAATTTTAGTTTATTTGATGATTTGTTAATATAACAAATATTTTTAGAAATTGATGGAGCGGATAGCAAATACGATTAGGTCTGAGTTGTTGAGTTGGAAAAATAAAAGAGTGAAAACATAAAAATTGGAGTATGGGATTACAATGTAGGAGACTACAAATAGCTGTTTAAGAGATTTTCAAAAACCTTTCTCTCTTTTTTTTTTTTTTTTCAACTTTCTCCTTTCTAAAATAGTTCCTGAATTTCCTCCACATTCTTTATGTTTCTTAACCCTCAAGCTATCAACAGGGAGTTTTTCTTAGGGTAAATTTCTTCTTTCTGCCCGTTTCAATTTCTATCAATTTTCTTTATTAGAAGATGCATGTATGGAATTAGAGTTTGGAGAGTAGATGATTTTAAGTTTGATTTGAATTTTTGAATTATTTTTAACAGGATTTTATTCTTCGAGTTTATTAAGGAACTTTAATAGTGTTATACTTCTACTTCTCTTTTCAGATTTAAAATTATCAGAAAGTAATGACACAAGGTAAGAAGAATTAGTTTTATCTCTTATTTTAAGTTAGAATTAAAATATATATAATATTGCTTTAAGTTAATTATTTTGTTTATAATTAGTATTTGTGGATTTGAAATGAGTAAATTGTAGTTAATGTTAAAAATTATAAATATATATTGATTGATGATATATTTATGATTGTAATATTACCTGAAAGGTGCTTATATTAAAATTTGACTTTAATTATTGATCTATATTGAGTCATGAATTTATTAATGGTGAGATATTTATGTACCCAAATAATAAATGAATATATGAAGTATATGGAGATTCTTGACAAGATATCTATGGAATGAAATTAAGAGTTATTTTAATACTATATTCTATAATTCACCCAGTTATATATTAAGTATAGAATAAGTTCTTGTGACTTTTTTTAAATAACAAATATAATTGAATAAGATTATGGATGATGTGATATGATAATTACATATTAGGAAATTTGTAAATTTAAAGTTTTCTATGTTAATTAATGCATAATGTTTTATTTTATCAATCATGTATTAAGATTTGAGTAAATGGTAGTATGGGTTTAAAATTACCACATAAGCTGACTTAGACATTATATTAAATTTATTTTGGGTTGGAAAATTTAGTTTCAGTAATTTTTAAAATATTGTTTAAGGAAGTTTGATTCATTTTTATATATACACACAAATTTATGTTTTTTTTTTTTGTTTTAACTCTGAGAAGAGATTTTCTCTTGAGTAAGAAAACATAATTTCTCTTATGACGTAATTTTTGGTTATTTTATTCTTATAAAATATTATTTTTTATTTTTAATCATAATTACTTTCAATCATTTGTGAAAAACACCAATATCACTTTATATGTTCACAATATTTCAAATAAAATTAGTACTTTTTTCACTCATGTTAAGAATGGTAATTTTTCGTTTTATATATTTAACCAACTTAAAAATAATTAATATGTCGAGTTTAAATATCATCAGAAACTAGTTCCAATGCATTTTGATAATAGAATAGATTCGTATCAGCTGCTCAACCTTGTTTTAATTATTTTGTAGAACTGTATCTATATGTGCTTTATGTGTACCACTCTTTATGACCACATAAAATAAAAAGTATAATTAAACAATTAAACATTATAATAGTTATTAAAGTAAAATAATATTAGTAAAATTTACATAATGATCAAAATAAATAAAAACACAAACTAATATATATATATATATATATATATATATATATATATATATATATATATATATATATATATAAATGAAAAAAGTCCTTATTATTGATGATTAAATTTTTTTTCCAAATAATAAAATAAATAAAATGAGTTGTATTAATGAAAGCAAAATAACATAATTTATATATTGAAAAACGTTTATAGGAAGAAACATTCTTATTAATAATTAGAGATACTTAAGTGTGTATAGTTATTTGTATGTGTGTATATATAACAACAATGTTTTATATGGAGTTTTATTTTATAGAAACTATTTTATATTAGATTAATATCACTGCTAAGTATATTATAAAATTAGAAAACATATTTAAAGGATAATTTAGATTCCTTAAATTTTATTCTTTAATTACACATACTATTTGTAGTGAGTTCTACAAAATTTGGTATAAGACAATGATTTTTCAATAAGTTAAGCAGCATTTGGACGCACATCCATTATTCTATTATTATAGCATTTCCAATGCACTGTCTTGTGTTTCTATTTCTATTTGTCCTTAACCAATTCCTCACTGAAGCAAACCTACCTGGCAAGTCACATGCAGAAACTATTCTTTTGTTAATTAGCAACTCCTGCTCAACACTGAAAAAATGTTTTCCACAGTGGAAACACTGAATTATAAACAAAATTACTTATTTGTTCTCTATTTATTAAAAAATGTAAGTTATACATTCTTTTATATATTCTTTAGAATTAACTAAAATTTTCTTTTCGTATAATGAACATTTTTGTTGGTTTAATTAATACTTTTCAAAATTTAACTGACGAAAATTATGATAGAGAAGATAAACTTCTACTTATTTTCTTTTTAAAATGGAAAGAATATTTATGTTTTTCATTTAAAAACAGAACCAAGACAAAAGCATGAACAAAAGATTCTAGGTGAAGCTATCATAACTCTAACTTTATATTTATTCCTTTTTTACATTGACTGTGATATTTGTCGAATCAACCTTTATATATACACTAGCATTATAAATAACAACAGATTTTAAATCTTCTTGACATGAAATAGTAATTACCAACCAAACAAGAATAAATAATACAAAAGCAGAAAAACATCATTATCTCTTTTTTTTTTTCACCTTGTCTAGCAAAATGATCATGGTAGTAAAACATGGTGGAAGAACATACAAAAAGATATTAAAAAATCTAGAAATTAAGAATGTAAAACTGATAAAAAAATTATTAATTAAAAAGTTTAGATAAAAAGAATGATAAAAGCCAAAAATAAATAAGGAGAGGTGTCGTGTAGTGAGTGAGTGTCCCTATTTCGTGCCCAAGTCAAAACGCAGAGAACATAACCTTACATCAAATTAAACAATCAAACAACACAACCAAACCAATTTTTTTTGTTTTTCCTCAATCTCTCTCGTCTACCATGTGGCTTCCCTTTCCTACATCAACTTAACAATCTCCACTTTCTACTCCTTTATTTTTCTCTCCACCACATCGCTTTATACTTTCTAAAAAATATAATATGCGATTCACTTTTACAATTTTTATTAACAAAATTCAAGTTCTTAATAATATAGTCACGGTTGGTCATGGTTCCATCGTCAGCTTCCCATAAATGCATTCATAAAATATAATTAATGATACCTTAAATTAATTACTACATATTTATTACACATGCTAACTTCTAATTAACAACCTCCAAAGACTACTTGATGACACAGGATTCATTATATTTAACATAAATGAATATTTAAAAAAACCCCATATTAGATATATTTATTAATCATGTAAGGAAACTATAGTATTTACCGATCAATAGATCAATATGTTAATGTTACGATGTGCGGCTTGGATTAATTTTCTACGGTTTCCCACAAGATGCGTCCAAATTTACTTTCTTTCTCAAGACATGACATGATTAGCGGGAAACATTTCCTGTAGAAGATTAATTAGGGTCCTTTTTAGGTAGCTTCCTAGTTCTCACTTTTTCTTCTGTTCATCCCAGATAATTAATACAAGTTGATCTATCCTAGTTACATTATTTACTTCTTGTCTTAATTAGCATTAGAAATAATATAAGCACGTTAATCATGGTTAATAAATACTCGTATTAGTTATTTATTTGTGGAATTCATTTTTGTTATTGCTTGGCCTGGGGTAGTGTCACGAGTCACGATCGGATCAGTACAAAATCTGGTTGCTTATGCTTCGTTCGTTGGTTTCGCGAGCAGAGTTAGTATTGGAAGCCATTAGTGTGGTGTGTGTGAGAAAGGGAGAGATACGCTTACAGAGGGAAAACAAAAGCAAAATCTAGAACAGAGGGATAGAGATAAAGAGAGAGGGTGGTGTTGTGTTGTGCTGTTTCTGTGAATGGTGTGCACCAAGCAACGAAAGTGCCCATAAAATTCATCTTAGTCTTCGCTTTTTTCCTCAAACATGGAGGAGGTACTCGTCATTGCTCCTTCCAAAGCTCTTCCTTTTCACTGCCTTTGATCTGACGCTTCTCCCAATGTTTCGCCCTTTCGTGTTGCTTCCTGCATTGATCTAAATGGGATTTTGTTTTTCCTCTCTCAATTTCAATTGGGGTACGTCAAATTGTTCTTTTTCGTTTTGGTTTTCCTTCTTTTTTTAAATAACAAAGCGTGCTTCCGCTTTTTTATGACTCTTATCTGGGTTTCGACGGGTATGGCTAACGAAGGTGATTTTTTTTTTCTTTTACGAAAATTACCATTTACTATTTGTGATTCGGTTTTGGGTTGAGATTCGGTAACGCAACGACCACGATTTTTTCTTTTGAAAAATAAAAACGAGCTTATGCTTTAATGAGAGTCTAGTTAATGTTGATGGAAGTAGCTGAAAGTGATTTAACTCTTACGTTATCCACCTACCTATGTTCTTCTCTACTTCAACTTTAACTTCTTCGCATCTTGTTCTTTCCGAGTTCAGAATTGTAATTGCCACTCAAGTTTATCCTTTTTTTAATGATTTGAATCTTGTTTTGGTACCTATGCATCTCAAAATTGGGTCTGTTATGGATCTGGTGGTGTGAATTTATTAACTGTCTTTGTTTCACCTATTCCCATGTTTTTGATTCTCTGAATAGGAAGTTTGTTTTGTTTATTTGCTCGATTGGCGTTTCAAATTGCTTCGTTGTTCTATTTTAAATGAACACCGTCGTTTTCCTTTTTGATGTTAGGTTTGTGCTTGCTGAAAGGGGGATTCATTCAATGCTTTTCTTTACTCACATTGAATAATGCTATTGGTTTCTGGGTGTATTCATAGAGGATTTGCACGCTAAGCATCGAGCTTATTGGTTAGAGAATGTCCAGGCATCTACACAGAGGGGTATCTATTCGGATCCCTGAAAGAAACAATGACTCGTGGGACTCTCAATCCAAAGATAAGACAGAAAAGGAAGGTTTTGATAGAAGATTTTCCTCTGCTCACCCCTCATCTTTGAAGTCTCCCTATAGTTTGCTTTTATCGGATAATTCTAATTCCAAATTAGGTATCACTGAGAATGGTTTACCGTCTGACCCCTACATTATTGGCACTCCAAGAACTAGGCATAAGTTGGTTCTTTTTTTCTTGAAGTTTAGTTTAGTGTTTGTAGTTATTTTCGCTCTTGCGGGGTCTTTTTGGTGGACAATCTCAATTTCAACTGCGTCAAGAGGTCACATTTTCCATGGTTATAGAAGGCTCCATGAACAACTTGTATCTGACCTGTTGGATATAGGGGAGATATCCTATGCTCCCTCAAGGCTGAAAGAACTGGAATTTTGCTATAAGGAGTTTGAAAATTATGTTCCTTGCTTTAATGTTTCTGACAATCTAGCTCTTGGTTTTTCTGATGGCAATGAGTTTGACCGGCAATGTGGCCATGAGCTCAGGCAAGATTGTTTATCACTCTCACCACCAAATTACAGAATTCCTCTTAGGTGGCCTACTGGAAGGGATATTATCTGGATTGCTAATGTTAAACTCACTGCACAGGAAGTTCTTTCTTCTGGAAGCTTTACCAAAAGGTGAGTGAGTGATATGTCTTTCCTACTTGCTGTCATACATTGAGCTTAAAGTTTTCATGTATTTTATTTGGTTATAGGATGATGATGCTTGATGAAGAGCAAATTTCCTTTCGCTCAGCCTCTCTTATGTTTGATGGTGTGGAAGACTATTCACATCAAATCGCGGAAATGATTGGGCTCAGAAATGAATCTAACTTCATACAAGCAGGGGTAAATGAATATTTATTCTCCATCGGAAATGGTGTAATTAAGGATTTGTTACTTTATTTTTTGTTGTGTTCGTCATCAATTATAGTCATATTCCACTAATTCAGTGATAAAAACTTAAATTCATCTACTTTGCTTAATTTTGATAAATGGGTAGCCATCTGCATTGACTTAAGTTCATTGTTATTCTAATAGTACTAATATTAAAACAGATATCATTATTAATTATCTTGAAGGGATTTTGTTCAAACAATGAGTGAAAATCCAAATTTGGTTGAAGTGTTAACCTTATTTATATCTGAACCGTTTTACTAGCATTTACCTTACCCTACAAAGATACAATTGTTTGTCCCATCCCATGGGATTATGGAATATGTCTCTTCACATTTTTGGCTAAGCAGCATGTCCTCATCTACTTGATGGGTCCTTGTATTCATAGTACTTTTGTACCCTGCATTTATAGGGTTTTGTGATATATTTTCTGACGGGTTATGGAGGTAGTGAATGTGAACTTAGTTCTTAAAGTTTGATTATAATATTCCCTTGATTGAACATGTTGGGATTTTAAATATACAGGTTAGAACAATACTGGATATTGACTGTGGTTACGGTAGCTTTGGAGCACACCTTTTTCAGAGTCAGCTTTTAACCATGTGCATTGCGAGCTATGAGCCTTCTGGCAGTCAAGTTCAGCTTACACTTGAGAGGGGTCTTCCTGCTATGGTTGCTTCTTTCAATTCAAAACAATTGCCATTTCCATCTCTCTCCTTTGACATGTTGCATTGTGCTAGATGTGGCATTGATTGGGACCGAAAGGGTATCTTTGAAAACCTACCTCCTACTATTTTCTATAAGGCCAATGTAATTGTCATTCTGCACATTTATTCGGCAACTCCAAAGAAGATGTTGGACTATGATTGCCTGTGGAAGGAGAAATTGGATTACAAAAAATTAAGAAAAAAAAATCGTTCTTATGGACTTTAATACTTATTCTTCTGTGTCTTCGAGTTATACTTTTTCATTTTTACATATTCAGGAATTGAACATTGAGGCTAATTGTCTCTTGTGGTATTGCATTGTTTCACAAGTGAACTTCTTAGACCATCGATCGACACTTTTTTGGAACCAAGGAAAATATTAACTGTTCACAGTCATTCAATATTTTTGGTTATCTTCCAAATACGCTTCTACATGGATTTTTCCATTTCAATCTAAGTATTTTTTTTATTGCAACGTATTCATTCTTAGGTTCTTTAATTCTTTTTCTTTTGAAATTTTGAACAAAGTTCAAACGTCGATTTATGTCAACCGGCTGTTTCCTCCGGTGTTGTATTTTTATCCCCACCTATGTCTACGTCAAATAAATAATGATAGTTATATGGCCTTTTATGTTCTTTCTGGTTGTTCCAACTAATCCAATATGTTTTTCCCATTTTGATTATTAAATTATTACTCTATCCATTTATGTTGCTTGCACTAAAAATTTCCATGAGATGCCTGAAAGTCCCACCACTCATTCTTTTTTGTTGCGTAATTCTACTTTTGAACTGCAGAATTATTTGGGGGTGGGGTGCTGTAACATTAGGGGAAACAATTTCTTTATTGTAGGAATTTCTTAAAGTTAAATGTCTGTGTGAAACCATCTCAAGCTAAACATTGTACTTAAAATATATATATTTTTTTGTTTAGTATTATAAAATGATTATTCAAAAATCCATTAGATTAAATTATTATAAAGTATTATTCCCATCCTCTAACTGCAAACTTCATAATAGCATAATATGGTCATACCTTCTATGTTTATTTTATTAATCATTGAATTTTCCAACAAACTGGAGTTTACTTGCTGATGTATTCCTCATATTTCTGCATACATTTCATCCATCAAGCTGCCACTTTTTCATATTATTATTTAGTTCTAATCTTTAAACCTTGGCCTTAATTTTTCTGCATTTTGTTATTGCGTAGTAACTTGTGGTCAGTGAGGTGAATTCGTTGAATATCTGGACTCTGCTTAAATCTTATTAACCTTTATATTCCATGGCATAGATGGCATTCTCATGATTGAAGCTGATAGGCTTTTAAGGCCAGGGGGCTACTTTGTCTGGACTTCATCGCTTACAAATGCTCGTGACAAAGAAAGTCAAGAAAGATGGAAGTTCATACAAAGTTTTGCTGAAAATCTTTGCTGGGATATGATGTCACAACAAGATGAAACTGTCGTATGGAAGAAAACGAGTAAAAAGGCTTGCTACAGTTCAAGGTATCACAGCTGTGACATGTATTGATAAAAATATAATACACTTTGTATATCCTGGGAAGAAATTTCTAGCAACCAGGATCTGTTTTATATGAATATGAAGTTGTGTTTGTGGTATTCCAGAGGTGATGTTGGTATTTAGCATCCAAGAATCTTATGTTCTTTAAAATTGTGCTGAAAATTTAGAACAAGAGGAAGATAAATCTAAAGAGTCTCAAGAGTACCACTAAATATTTAAAAAAAAAATCAATAATTCAATCTCCATATACACTTATGACAGCACATTATTCAACAATTTGTATACTGCTTAAAATTTTATAGATGTCCCTAATACTTAGCATTTCCTGTCTGTTTGGGTTTCCAGAAAGAATAGTTCTCCCCCTCCTTTATGTGGCAGAGGCTATGACGTGGAGTCTCCATATTATCGAGAACTGCAAAACTGCGTAGGAGGAACACATAGCAGTCGTTGGATTTCTGTTGAAAAGAGGCAAACTTGGCCTTCCAGAGATCAGTTGGACAAGAAGGAGCTTGAAAACTTTGGTAATTGTTCTTTAACATTTATTTTTGCGTTTCTCTTAGCAGAAGGATTTCACTGCACTGTATATATATATATATCTGAATGAAATCTGCTATCAGGTAGGTTATCTTAATACGTATCTATTTACTTGCATTAGGGTTGCAATCCGATGAATTTACCGAGGATTCTGAAAGCTGGAGAGCAGCAGTCGTTAATTATTGGTCTCTTCTGTCACCTTTAATATTTTCTGATCATCCAAAGAGACCTGGTGATGAGGACCCTCCGCCGCCTTATAACATGCTAAGAAATGTGCTAGACATGAATTCTCATTTTGGTGGTTTTAATTCTGCTCTGTTGCACGCTGGAAAATCTGTATGGGTGATGAATGTAGTACCTTTGGATGGACCCAACTATCTTCCCTTGATCCTGGACCGAGGTTATGTTGGCGTTATCCATGATTGGTATTTTAAACTCCTTTCTCTTATTTTAGAATTTCACGATTCTTTGTTTGCCCTTTTATTGTTTGGCTGAAATTCTCAGCCACCTGCTAAAAATCGTTCTTCCTTGCCCTTTCTTTCAATTTTATTTTAACGGCGTGATACCTTCCAAATATATAGAACTATTGATTTCCTTATGTAAAATATAACCATTAAGGCCTTGAACTAGGTTGTGTACTTGTTGGGCTCAAGAGATTTCACACACAAATGAGACAGTTTTATGGAAAACGATTGATAAAACCAGAATTAGAGTACAAACCCACAAAACGCAGGCCTAAGCGGTGACACACATAACTGATAAAATAACTGTCATCCCCACATATAACTGCCCCTCTAAACTAACTTCTTTCAGTTACTCAATTTTTTCCTTGTGACATAAGCTTTCCATGGCTTGATGCCTTGTACTGGCATATCAGAACTTATATAAGTTCTGGTGGGGAGGATGTAACATTTGCAATATATAAGTTCTGGTGGGGAGGATGTAACATTTGCAATTAGGCTTGAATATTCTCTGTTTTTTAGTTTTGTTTGATGTAAAACTAAGTAAAATCAAATTTCTGACTTTTGTCAGAGACAATATGGTAATCCAAAAACAATATGGTAATCCAACAACAAAAGTCTTATCTCATTGGGTAAGATTGACTACAAGAATCATGCGTCATCATTTGGTTGTCAAAAGACAAATTTCTTGGAGATAATCACTCACCATGAGAGTACTCTTATCAGCCTTCTCCATTGTCCTTCTTGATTTCCTTCGCCCCCTTTTCACATGACTAAAATTCATGCAATATATTCTTTTTATAATTGATTCAAATGGCTTTTTTGTACATGTCAAAACACTAGTTTATTTACTTAATTTTTTTCCTAATGGTATCACACCTATATTCCTTGCACACAATCATTTTGTATTTTCTTGAGTGACCACACATTCATCTTAGTATTTGAAATACTGATCCCAGAAATTTGAATTTCAAAACTTGTGGTATGGCATCTTCTCCCATTTTTACTTCCCCAAGCTATTTTCTTTTGTTTCTTGGGAAAATTGTTGATAGATATGGAAGCTTGTATCAGTCAAGAACTAGTTTAACCTATAAAGCCTAAGATGCTAGGAGAGAGCAGTTGAATGCTTTATATCTCTAACTTTCCCTTGACAAAGCTATTCGGGCTTAAGCTTGAACAGCGAACAACCTTATGCCACTCAATGCGAAAATCAATTTAAATTGTGAATAGGAGCAGTAAGGATTAAATTCATAGCACTTGGAGACCATTTGAAGGACCGACTCATTAAAACTTAAGCTTTAAAATGGTGCCTTAGGAATGGTTTTATATCTTTAAATTCTATCACATGCCGATGTTTTGCAGATTAAATTAAATATTCTAAACTTATCTTCCTTGTGAAAAGGTCACGGTTAATTGAAAAGGGCACTGTTTGTGAACACTTGTCGCTGCTTATATATTTCTTACAATTTGATCTTCTGTGGTTTCTAGGTGTGAGGCCTTTCCAACATACCCTAGAACCTATGACCTAGTGCATGCAGCAGGACTTTTATCCCTTCAATTTGCCCGGCAGCGCAGCTGTACAATGCTTGACCTGTTCGTTGAAATTGACAGGTTACTTCGGCCAGAGGTATGTAAATATACTCTGGGCTTTAACTTTTCATTTGTGGTCCTTTACCTTTTTAGTTTTGTGTTTTCCTACTCACTTCATCTGATGTTATGAGGTATAAATATATATAAAGCTATGAAATACGTGAATCCGTTTTTGTTAAAACACTCTTTGGAGTGAGGATAACCTTTTCAAAACCCTAGCTAAACACTTAGCAAAGGAAGGAGTCTCTTGATTTCACTTTGGATGTGTTTTATTGAAATAAAGTAATGCAATAGATTCTGTTTCTTTATTAAATGAAATCATAATGGCCAAGATTTATCGCCATAATATTGTGTGATTTATGCCTCACTACTGTAGCTATCAGTTTCCCTGCCTATTTTAAACCTTGTTAGGGCTTTCCTTTTTTTGACAATGCCAGTTTTAAAATTTTACTATCAGCATGATATTGCATATATGTAGTTCAATGTCCATTTGAGAACCACTGGGGTGAGCCTAGTAACTCTAATGTGATGATCAAATTGAGATGCATTTGTGAAAGCTTTAACAGAGTTGATGTGTGCAGGGTTGGATTATAATTCGTGACACAGTTCCTTTAGTAGAGTCAGCCAGAGCTCTAACAACAAGGCTAAAGTGGGATGCTCGAGTTGTAGAAATTGAAAGTGACAGCGATCAGAGACTCCTGATCTGTCAGAAACCTTTCTTTAAGAAACAGGCAAATTAATTCATTAAAATTCCACAGGAAATTAGACCATCATATTCATATATTCATTTTCACAGTGTTCATTTATTATCATAATGCTCCGCCATAGAAGGTGGGGATTGAAAATTTTGGACAGAAAAAAACAAAAAAAACATAGAGGAAACAGTAAATTCTCGTCAATGATACCACCACAACTCCTATGTAGCCGTAAGGCATATATACATAGGGCCTTGTAATTATCAAACGAGGAGCAGAGCAGAGCGGAGGAAGAAGTATACTGGTTGATTCAATTTTTCATGTGATGTCTGATTACAGTTACACATGATAATTTAAGATTGGCAAGATGAATCATGTTAGAATAAGTTAGATATATATGTTTGCTGTGGTGTATAAAATGCTCAGCGGTTAATTTCCCCATATTCATATACAATTATTTTTCTGCTTATTCATGTAAAACCCCAGCAAAACCATATTCTGATAAATCTTGTCAATATTTATAACGTGAAATCAAACTCCCTTTCAAGATTAGCCAGTGTAAAATTACCTAATTGGTGGAGCGCAGTGTGTGCATGCTTTTCCTTCATCTTGTTTTCCTAATTTCTCAGATTAATTCCAATAATTGTTCACTTAACTTGAAAGCTTTAGTATAAATGCCATGTTTAGCCGCATTAAACAGGTGAATTGGTTATTGCTTGAACTGGACACTAACAACAAATTTGTTTTGAATTATGCTAAATCCGAAAGCGTGTTTGCACTAACAACAAAGTGCATATTGGACTAAGTTTTATGAACGCACTTCTTTGTATCTTTTTGGATAATATATATAGCGAGAGAATGTACATTTTTCACCTCTTGGCTGAGACCGTAGAGTTGTGTAATATAACATTTTTTCTATTTATAATTCAAGTTCTACCATGATGATTCAAAACGAGGACTGTATATTATAAGATTTTTTTTTTTCCATTTAAAAATATATTTCTTCAAGTGTAAGCATTTTACCAAACGATAATACAGAGGGATCCAAGTATTATCCATCTTCCTAAGTTGAAGATTAGGGGTCTTAATTAACATATACTATATATAACATATCATGAGGATCCTATTAAAATCATTTAATCAGGAATTCATTGATTGGAATTGAATTCGGCCTAATAGTAAAAACAACTAAGCACAATATCTGAGTATATATCCAAAATTTATATCTAATATGGGCAGAATTATCACGCTAAAAGGGTAGACGAATAAAAGAAAATGAGTAAAGCAAAATCAGGAGGATTAAGTAAGATGTTTACATTCTTAGTCTTTACTAGGAAACATTATATATTCCTTCAATTAATACATAAAGAAGAACCTATTATATATACAAAGAATAATAACCTGACAAGGCAGAGAATTTTAAATGTTTTACTAAATATTCTTAAAGACTTTAACTAGAATAAATATAGAAGCTGTAAACTTAAGTGAGGTAGAATTGCTACACATTATGTATCGATATCAACTTAAGTAATATAGAAGTAAGTAGGAATCACAATTTAATATTTTAAAGTTTTGAGTTAATTATGATATCACATTCTTTTACTAATGTGTATACTCGTACCTTTATGATAATCTTTTCTTAAATATTTTTATATAATTGAATTAACTATTTAATAATATAATAAATTATTTTGAAATTTTTTTAAATTACAACAAACAAATAGAAATATAACAAAATAAAAAAATTAGTTATCTGATAAAATCTATAGGTATTGTATTGGTTATTAGTCTAATCTCCTATTAAAATGAAATATGAATGTAACTGGTTTTGATAGTTTATTTAACTCTTCCTGTCTCTAGACTACACGCTGTAACTTATATTGGCGTGATCTTCCAGTTAAAAGGAAACGTAACTAATTTTGACCGTTTGTCTAATTTAGTTCGACGGGAATGTAACTAATCTTGACAATTTATCTGATCTCTATGGCTAGACTTGACACTAGGGGCTTGCATATTGCTAATTATTTTGAATGTAATTTGCTTAACTGATTATTATAGGACTTACTAATAGTCATCAAAGGGATTCAATAAATTCATTCAAAATCTTTGATGAAAATCACACAAATATATACTTGTGATACTTCTTGAACTCAATAAAAAAAAAAATACAAACTTTAAAAATTAGATAACATTAATTAAAATCCGAAGATAATACGACAGCTAACTAAGATTTATAAAATACACACTTAATTCTGGATATTGTAACTAGAAGTCATATGAATTATATCGAAATACTTTCAGCTAAAACACGTACATAATTAAATTTGTAAGCCATCTACAAATATTTTATAGAAACATGTTATCTTTGTCCATGTATTATAATTTTATTCTATTTTTAAATATTTCTTTTACAAAATATTCACTCACTAATTTGGAAGATAAATTAATAAATATAAAAAAATTGATAAATATACAACGATAAATATTTTTTCACATTTTTTTATATTTAATTATTTCTAATTGTTGTAAATTTAAATAAATAATATTTATTATAAGCACGTCTTATACTACTTGATGAATAAATGAAAAATAATAGAAGCATTTTGAATGAAAAATTCTTATATTGAATCTTAAGGATCTCACTTTTATTAAAATAATATTTTTATATATAATTGTAAAAAACTCTAGTAGAAGATATTTTAAAACTTGGTTTTTCACCTATGTTTTATCTAATTAGTTTGTAACTAATAATGAAATAATTTAGATTAGTCTGAATATTTATGGAGGATAACAGTGGAATAAAATTGTAATTATTATATCAAAACAAATAAGTAATAATTTATTAGAAAATTACAAAAAGTTTAAATGACACATAAGGATGGAGTCATCAATTAAGAGAGAAGTTGCTGGGAGTTGTTATATGTAGAATTAGAATAGAAAAATGCATTATTAACACGAAATTTAATAATACTTTGGGAAACCTCCTTACAAATCCGACCTTAGCTCAGTTGGTAGAGCGGAGGACTGTAGTAGTAGCAGATAATCCTTAGGTCGCTGGTTCGAATCCGGCAGGTCGGAAATTGTTTTTTAATAATATATATTTTTTTTTTTGCATTCACGTACTCTTTGATCATCTAATCACCGTTGATCGCTATCCACACGTATAAAAGCGTTGTTGATCCATGGTTCTGATCTCAATTCATGGCTTGGCGCTTCTTATCCTTCGTCTCCACCATCAAATCCTCAAAAACCCTAAACCCTAACCCTACCTCCCACACAGCCACATTCTCCACCTCCTTCCTCATCACCAAAACCCCCAAAAAGTTCAAGAAAAAACGTAAGCCCAAGCCCAGCCCTCGAACCACCCCGGTCCAGACCCAGCCCAACCGCATCCCCTCTCTCGAGCGCATTCTCCACCGCGACGCCCTCCTCCGCTTCGTCACGCGCTCCAAGCAGTTCCTCTCCGCCCAGCCGGAGCACGTCCTCCGCCTCGATGACGCCGGCAAGCTCCACCGAGAGCTCGGATTCCCCCGCGGCCGCAAGGTCTCCCGCTTCCTCCAGCGCCACCCCCTCCTCTTCCAAACCTACCGTCACACCGACGGCAAGTCCTGGCTCGGCTTCACCGATCTCATGGAGGATCTTCTCGCAGAGGAGCACTCCCTCATGGACGCAATGGAACTGAACCGCGTCGAGAAGGTTCGCAAACTCCTCATGATGTCCGCGCGCAACCGCATCCCCCTCAGCAAAATCCACCACTGCAGAACCCTCTTCGGCATCCCCGACGATTTCCGCGACAGGGTCTCCAAATACCCCGACCTTTTCAAAATCGCGGTGGACCCCGACGGCAGGAGGGTGCTCGAGTTGGTGAAGTGGGACCCACTTCTCGTCGTGAGTGCGCTTGAGAGGGAGTTCGTTGTTGACGAGGATTCGGCAAAGCGGAAGTTTAGGTTTCCGGTGAAGTATGGGAGGGATTTGGATTTGGAATTGGATGATAATAGGAAGCTTGATTTGCTGAACTCGCTTCCCTTGGTGTCTCCCTATTCGGATGGGCATAAGTTTGATGTGTGGACATTGGAGGCTGAGAAGTATAGGGTTGGGTTGATTCATGAGTTCTTGAGCTTGACTTTGGAGAAGAGGGCATCCATTCATCACCTTGTGGAGTTTAAGGAGGAGTTTAGTTTAACCAAGCATACTTATCAGATGCTGCAGAAGCAGCCCCGAGCGTTTTACTTGGCCGGGACTGAGATGAATTGGGCTGTGTTCTTGAAGGATGCCTATGATGAGAATGGGGTTTTGATTGAGAAGGACCCTCAGGTGGTGTTTAATGAGAAGCTTTATAAGTATGCTCAGGTGGACCAAATGGAACCTGATCTGGGGGTGGAAGAGCAGCAGCATTTGACTTGAAATTCTTTTTTCAGGAAGAGAAATTTATGCAGAGTGAGGAGAATGAAATGTGTTTGGAAGTTAAGAAAAGAAAGATTGATTGGAATTTGGAACTCTTCAATTTAAGGGTGCTCTTAAACAGAAATCAAATGACTTTTTGATAATGGAATTGAAAAAGATTAGAGTTTCTTTCGATAATTTAATCGATGCTGGTTATTGGCTTCATGGGTCCTCTTGGACTCCACGGAGGAATTGTGAAAATTGGATAGGTGGCAAGGATTATATGTTTCTCTACCTTGTCATTTTATCTGGGTATACAAGGTTCCGTAGTGTCAACTTTCTATCTAGATTTGGTTGTACTCCCAATCCTTGTATATTCTTCTAGAGGTAGATAGCCACAAGGTTCCAAAGTTTCAACTTTCTATCTGGGCATCGAGGTTCCGTAGCTTTTGTACTGTAATTCTTCATTAGTTATTAAAATAAAATAAATACTACCAATTTTTTCTCTATTGCTAAAAATATAATTTTTTTTCTCTGTTATGGATTGAAATTTGTTAGGTTTGACTTCTTATTTCACGACTATCTCCTTATTTAAATGTGAGAACCACGAGATGTATTGTGCTGACATTCCTCTTAAAATGAATATTTTTGCATTATTTTTGGTCTATCTTCTGCTTCTGCTTGGAGCAAATTGGTGTCTACTAAACAATGACGTTGCTTCGGAATTTCTTTACCATTGCACACGTAACATTGTGTACCCACCAGCCACTGGTGTTGCCAGTTAGGCAATTATTTAGAAGTAATCTACACATCATAAATAGTGCCTGGAAAATGATTAATTTAATGGGTGGGTAAATATTGGGGACGCAAGCATAAAGATCTAATATTTGGTCCCTTTGATTATCGAAAATTTCCATCAAGGTAATGGAAAATCATAATTTTCTTCAAAGAATTAATAAAATAGAAAATGTGAAGGAAGATAAAGGAGACAATACGATCCAAATTGTTAAGCGGAAGATCTGTCAATTTGAAATGAATTGATTCAAATATGAGAATTTAAGAACTCTACGAATTCTTTCTCACAAAACTACAGTCACAGAATATATTTTATACGGTGAACTTAATATTTAAGGTCCATTCAGTAAATTTTATACTATGAACTTAGTACTTAAAGTCCACTCAGTAAGTAGACACAACTAGTAAGTCACTAAAAGATGAAAACTAATTTTTAAAAGGTCTTTTAATTATAAAGTAAACACAAAATTCTAAAGTTGTTGTTAATAGCTTCGTACGGTCGTTCCCAGGGGTCAACAAAATAACTGCTACGACCCTATCTTTTTTTTTTTTCTGCTGTTTTTAGATGTATATATCTCTAAGATCACACACCTCTCTGTTTTGTATGAAAGTTTCTTTTATTAAGTAGTCTATCGCTTGCCCCTTCTCTTCCTTTTTGATGCTGTTATTAGCCTGTTCACAAGCTATCATTTTTAGCTGGGCACATTATATTATTTTAGGAGTCAAATTCTATGTTTCTTATTTGATTTTGTTCGTAATGAGTCCTGAAAAACGTGAAAATCCACTTGCGAGTTTCAAAATTGTGCGATTGAAATACGACCTCGTGAAGAGCAGTAGCCTAAAAGAAATGCCGTCAAACAGACTTGATGTTTATGGATCCCCATTCAAGTGATCCAACGGATCATAACTTGGAATCTTCGGTTTCAGAAGCTACTGCCATATTTGCGAACCTCTAACAGATTTGGCGGCAATTTGATTGTGTAGTATTTCATGGAACATTCTTTGTTTCAATGATCACTAATAATGACAATGACTGAGGGAATTCCAGAGCAACTTAAAATGTTCAAACCTAGTGTGGCATTGCCAAAAATAAGACAAAAAAGGCTGCATAAAAACTTCTCCAAGATGAAATCCACAAATTTTCATATCTTCATTATTCCACTTTTAAGTATATTGGGAAACCAGCCAAACGATGAAGACTGTACTACATGCAAGTCTTAAACCAAGAGGCTCTCATGAATAGAGCGGTCTTAAACAAATACCCAAGACAACTAACAGGTTGAAACAAACACAGCAACAATCACAACCAACGCTTATTCCACAGGTGGGGTACAAGTTGAAGCAAAAATTGGTAAAAACAAGTTTGAAATTACTCCTCCACTTTAGAAATAGACTGATAAATTGCACCTTTTACAGAGAACTAATGGCGCTTAGTTCGGCTCCTTGACCTGTTCCTGCTTTTGTTGGAAACACTAGCACTGCCTCTATGCACGCTGGAGGAACTTGACCCTCCTTGGCCACCACCTTTCTTTAGTACTCTTCTGTAGGAGTTGTGGCCGCTGTTCCCAAGTGCAGCTTTGGCAACACTATCAGTGAGTATTTCTCGTCCCCTTTGAGGCTTGATAGATTGCTTGTTCAGGTACACAAGCTTAGGAAGAAGACCAGTAACTGCTTTGCGCAGCTGGTCATCACTGATGTTGCTTTGAATAGGATTTCCTAGCAGACTCAAGGCCTGAAGTGAGTTGTAGTTAGCCACCAGCTGGCCTAATGCTTTTGTGGTTGAGATCTTGTTAAAGCTCAAGTCCAGAACTGTTAGCTTCAATAACCTGTGTAGCCCCTCAACATCACCTATCTTGTTTCCAGCAAGATATAGCTCTTTGACTAGGGTACAATTTGATAATCCTGATAAGAACAAAGTGGATAACTTTATTATAGAAAATACTGCACAGGGCCAACAAATACGAGAATTATAGAAACTAACCTTGTCCAATTCTTGAGATGCGATTATAACTTAAATCAAGTACCCGCAGCCGGGTTAATTCTCTGAGGCCCTCAATAGTGCTGATTTTGTTTCTTGACAGATTCAGTGTATGAATACCCTTTGGGAGAAATCCAGGGGTGATGTGAGCTACAAAACAATGATAAGGAGAGCCAATCAGTTTAGTTAGTATTATTATTATTATTATTATTATTATTATTATGAGTAAGTGATGTTAAGGGTAACTTTTACTCTCTCAGAAAAGCGTACCTATAAGATTGTTTGACAAATTTACAGAGCGGAGACTGTAGAAGTGTGAAAGAGAGGGGATGGCTTTTATACCAATGCCTGATATATGAGCAGCAGTTGAGGCTGGGTTCAGGGACTGGACCAGACTATTGGCATTCAGTATCTCTTTTGAAATATTGGCATCTGGATGTCGAATCAACTGAGATGTGCTTCTTGCCATTGATCTACCATCATCAGGAGAAGGTGGGAAGGCAATGCTTCCAATGTTGTCATCACCAAAATCATCCTCAGGAGGTGGCTGCTGAATTTCGAGATCTTTCACCCACTCATCCACTCTGCTAAGCGAGGATGATTCTGTTGAGAAAGCCACCCATTGATTTTGTGGCCAAAATCCAAATTTCTCTTTCTGAAATCTGCTCCACCTTTGGTTGTCCATATTTTGGTCATCGCAGCTTTTCTGAAAATATTCCCCATAAGATGAGGTTGGTGAGGGTGATTCTTCGTGTCTCAATGCCTTGCCTTGTTTTGGCTCAAGGGTGTCGGAGGAGTACCCACATTTGCTACTTAAAGCAGCAACTGCAGGATGTATCTGTGTCGATTTGCTTAAGTTGGATCTATGTATATTCCTGTGGCTCCAGAGGAACAACTTCCACCACAATCTTTTACTTCTAGAAGGGAGAACTTGACTTGAGGAATGCCTTTTCAACATCACTCTATCAGCACTGCAGTGAGTCATCGCAGACCTGGGGCTTTCTGGATTAACCATCTGATATGCTGATAATCCTTGCAAATCCTCAAAAGACTGTGAATTGGAAGTTGGAAAGAGATGAGAAGTCTTCATAAGTACATTCCTTCTTTCCAGGTCAGAACAAGATCTCTTGAGCTCTGGAGAAGCCCAAAAGTCAGCCTTGCCAATCCCAGGATCACTGACATGTCCACTTTGGATTATATCATCACTCTTTTTGCTGTATTTATGGTCTGTGTCTTGGAATTGAATGTTAGCTTGGTCTTCATACGGACCGGGGTATTTTATCTCCTCATTTGATGGATCATATCTTCCTTTGCTTGCAGCAGCTTGGTGGACTTGAAGATCAAAATCAGAGAGCTCCCTCTTGATGGATGGAGACTCCTCATGCTCGTCTTCCCCTTCATAAGCTTCCTCCACTTCAGTCTTCACAGGACTCTCAAGATTCATAATCCTCACATTTCCCCTTGAATTCTTCTGCACACCAAAGGGTACCTTGACATCAAGGGTGCCCGGCCTCAAATCCCGATGCTCCAATGAAATCTTCTGGTGCTGTATTTCACCAAGTTCAGCTTCAAGGTCCCCTGTTGAAGGCCCTTCAGCAGTACCCTGAAGAAGTAAACAAAGCAGGTAAGGTGTACGGTTACACCACATGAAGCATGTAGACTGAAGGATATTTTCCCATCTCTTTTTCTGTTTTATAGTCCTAACTCAAAAATCTAAGTCGTCTAAAGTGGTGCTGTGTGTGGGAGGCATGAGCTGAATGTGGATATCTGTTTACTATTTTGTTTTTATTACTGAAAATAGTTTTTGAAAATAGAAATCGAACACATCCAATTTGAAATAGAAATCAAGCACACCCAATATAAGTACATATTTGTTACCTTGTTTTTCTCTTTCTTTCCACTAAAAAAGGAGAGACACCTGCACAAGGCCATGACAGAAGACAAAGCTTGTTCTGAATCCTTTTTTTATATAATTTATTCAATCTTCTTTGCGCATTCAAACTGTGTACGATTCCTATAATCCTATAGCCACTCACATCTTGTCTGACTCAGTTATATCATAGCAGTAACATTGAAGCAAGAGTGAGTCAAAAGTTAGCCATAATCGATGGGAAGGAGCAGAACAAGAGATAGGAGCCTGTCCACACAAAACCTTGAACCACAAAAGAAAGGACCAACAGCTTCAACAGTTGGTGAAAATATTGCTAGAGAGTTGGCCAGAGTTGTAGTATACGACGCAACTCCTTAAAGCTCCTCGAATATTTGTCCCTTGAAATAGACCTACGCAGTGGAAGAAGACCAACCAACCATTCAAAAATTCAGATAAACAATATATGCCAACCAAGTAAAACTTGCAGTACACGAATAAATTCTTCGAAAAAAAATATTTATATACGACATCTCGAACTTGCAGCCCATACTCATGCTGCATCCATCAAATAAGAATATATACTGATTTAAGGGATATGCCAGGAATTCAAAATCTGTGCAAAACATAAACAGCAGACACCTGGCGATGGTTTGAGGGGTCAAAGGGAACAAAAACACTAACTTGACCAAAACAAAAACACCCTCGTGATTGTAACACAGACACTGTCCCACGCACCTAAAGAGAGAACATTTGTGGTTAAAAAACGAACCTTCTGAAGGGATGGTAATTCGGGTCCAAGATCTGTTGTCCCTGAGCGGAATGAAACAAGTGAAATTGAGGTTGTGTTTGAAGTATAGCTGGTGGAGGTGGTGAAAGAGAGGCATAGAGAGAGAGAAAGATTATTAAATGGTGGGTGGTGGTAGAATTTGTTCTGAAAAAACAATGAGAGAGAAACGCGCAATTCACACGGTGTGTTCAGGCATGATGCCTGTCGTAAGTTCCTTACGAGGTTGTTGTTGACAATGGCTTGGCCACTGCATGTGCCTCTTCACACCCAAAACAGCTACATATATCAAACCATATATATGCCTCACTAAATTTTCTCTCTAGAGTCTACCCCTCATGATATATTCTCCCAATTTAATATATTTATTGTTCATTTTAATCAATTAATTAATTTTTGTCTGTTTATATGTTAATTTCTTAATTATAATCTAATTACCTTTTAAATGATCTCTAGTAGAAAATGTTTATCGCTGACACTTTAAAGACGTTTAAGAAAATTATTAATTGCTTTTCTAAGTAATTCAATGTTAAAAATAAGCAATATTGTTTCACTTAGTAAAATAAATATTATTATAAATTTAGAAACATCGAGTTATAAGTTATTTAAAATTTATTAAAAGAATTACTTTTGACAAAATTAATTTAAGTTACAATAAAAAACTATAAAACAACTTACATTAGTGGCAACAGACATGTCATGATTTAAACATTCATGATACTAAAGAAATTTTATAGCATAAAAGATGCCACGCTTATATGTCATTATCTTATTTGTTATTATAGTAAGTTTAATGAAAATAAAGAAAAATCTTAAAAACGGTTTTTTCTTATAGTAATTTTTAAAAAAACATTCCTATAAAATTATATTAATAATGCATAAATATAAGTGTTTAAAATATAATAATATTTCCTCTTTTTACATATATATATATATATATATATATATATATATATATATATATATATATATATAT
>Ga0209489_104389_pt1 | contig 26069 bp, 12 predicted proteins | sample SiratrowhiteBW_FD_187527 | JGI IMG/M metagenome (GOLD analysis project Ga0209489, IMG submission 187527) | Root nodule microbial communities of legume samples collected from California, USA - Siratro white BW (SPAdes) (version 2) | ecosystem: Host-associated > Plants > Roots > Nodule | place... | reverse complement strand
AAAAAATATATATATATATATATATATATATATATATATATATATATATATATATATATATATACACATTAATCCTTCTGATAATTTTTTAAAAGATTCCAGATTTATTATGATAAATTTATGATATCAGCTTTCATGTAATAAAACTTATGAAATAAAAATGTAGTAAATTATTTATCTAAATTCATCTTTAATTTACATCTTAAATGAGTTTTAGTAGTGAGTGGTTCTCAATGAAGTGAGAAATATATACAAAACTAAAAGGCCCAAAGATTTCTTAAAACTACTAATCAAGTAAATAATTTTTTTGCAAAAATATAGAGAAAATTAATTATGTGTTAATAGACAGATAAATACATTTGTCATTATTCCCTAGGATAAGTCATTTGTCATTATGATAGTGAAATTTGACTCATTTGCATGAAGTTGAAATGTTGCTAGGGTTATTAAATAAGCACAAAAAGATAAAGATATTCATCAATTAGAGACCCGTTTTAAAAATTAAAAGCAACTTGGAATCTTGACTCTTGCTATATAGCAAGCATGCAATGTTAGTTAAGATATTTTGTGTTAGATAGTGTTTTGTCTTCTATGGTGACTTCTATACCAAACCCTAATTAAATTTAAAAAATGCTAATATTTGATTGAGCTAATCACCGAAGTTAAGGGTGATTGTGAGTTCCAAAACATACATTATTTATATAACAAGTGGGCAAATTGCGTATTGAATAAACAAAATTTGTTTTCCTACGTAATTTGTCTGTTTATCTTGTTGGATGAGAAAAACATGCAAAACATATTAGTTGGCTTAATCAGAGAAATTGAGAAAAGAGCATTTCTACCACCACAAGCAAATAATTGGTCCTTGGAATTTTGGGGAGTTATAAAAACGAATATACTCTTTTAATCATTAAAACCAAGAACTAGATTATTATCTTTTTTTTCCTTGATTTAATATTGGGAAAAAAAACATAGATATGACTTGAATATGCCAAGTTTTAACTGCATATATAAGCTCTCTATGTAGACAAAGACTATCAAATTGAAGAGATGTAGGAGATCTAAAGAGGAAATAGTGATTAATTATATCTATCAAGTGTATCAAGATAAGAATTGTTCTTATCACTAACACTTTTTAGATTCTTTTAATAATCTTTTTTTCTCCTTCAAAGTAACAAACAACTTTCGAAAAGGTTGTTTATGGATGATTCCATTTTCTGTCATGATTCGTGGCTCAATAATTAATAAAAAAACAACATGGCTTATATATTATCTTTGTTTTGATTAGTCGCTTTAATCGATAAAATTCAAACATTTTTTTAAACTGGGGAATCATATAATACCACCATCTTGCATATTCATGGTCTTCTTCTTTAGATTTTACTAAAATTTTCCACAAAATATCTCACTTTATGATGCGTTTAATATCCAATGAATTCCCATCTCTCTCATTCAGGAAGCTAGTCTTTTTCAGCTTTTGTGCATAATTAACGAGCATGGTGGGTTGTATATATAATACATGAACTGATTATTCACTTAATTGAGAAATGATAAGGGTTTTCTCATGCTTGCGTAACAATAAAGCGTGTTCATTGTTTTAATTTCTTACAGCTTTCAACTTCCTAATTATATTTTAATAAATAACATGCAAATTGATGAATGACGTGCAATGGTTTGTGCACTACATTTTTTATTTGAAAATTATTATAATTTCCTAATAAACCAAGAAGAGTAGGAAATCGTAAGGATCTAATCAACAGCTTGTCATAAGTCAACGAGAAACAGGAAATTGGAAAGAAACAGTGGCTTTTAGGAAGTTGTAGAGACAAAAAAATATCACATGAAATTTTTTGGTTAAAAGAAAGGCAAAAATTTCCTGCACTTCGTCAATAGTGACAAGCAATCCATCAAAACTTTAAAATTCGTCCTTGTCATCTTTATTTGAAAAAAAAGAAAGTGCATAGATAGGTTTTCGGTAGTGGTACAGTTAGGGTGTGTTGTAGTATTTTCGGTGACTATTTTGTTCCTGAAAGGCATGGTGACATTGCCAAGACAATGTAGGTAGTGTAGGTAGGTAGTTTATTGATTTTTTTGTTTGGATTTTACAAAAGATGGAGGGTGGCTGATTCCAAAAATGGGGTTTCAAAAAGAGCTTACAGAACTATAAATCCATAATAGAAATGAGGGTGTTGAAAGAGTTATGGAAAGAAGATTCCGGAAGCAAAAAATTGAATTACAGAAAGAGAAATATAGAAATTGCGAAATGGTATTATGGAAAGGCCATTCTGTAATACAATTGTATTACGGATTTATCATTCCATATCGTTAATCCTACCAACCTCTTCATTCATGTTACAAAATACCTTTTTCATAAATTTTTTGGAAATAGACTTTCTAGAATGCAAAAAAAAAAAAAAAACTTACCAACGTCGTCGTCAGAGATCTATATCGTGCCATCATTCCGCAGCTTAACACTACTTTTTCTGTAAATGCCGATTCACCTGCAATTATGTCATAGTTTCACCGATTCACCTGCAACCATGCTACCGCTATGCAAATTCCTAAACCAAAACAATCTCACCTCTCACAAATCTTCACAACAAACAGAAATACACAAACAAAAACTGCACAGAAGAAACCTCACTGTCGCCCAACAGGACTGTTCGACGTTCACTAGATGCCACCATTTCACGCTCGACCGCCGGTCTTCAAGCTTAACAATGGCAAATCCAAAATAACACTCTCTTTCTATTCAAACACAGAACGATAATTTTGTCCTTTCAAAACTGTGATAGGGTGTAGGTCACTATTGATAGGGTGCAAGAAGTTTTTGCCTAAAAGAAAAAATAATAAAGGTACCCCCAAATAGTATCATTTGATTGATCAATGGAGAAAGAGAATAAACAAAAGCAAAGGAAGAAAAATCAAATAACAATATTTTCATTCACTAAAAATAACAGAGAGCAAAAAGTTTATATATAAGAAGAGGTATGCATTGATAACATTTAAGCATTACATAATCTGTCTAGCATTCCCTATAAATTTATGGTTGGATTTTCGACAACCATAGGTTTATCCCGAATTCTATGAAAATAAGATCCAGATATAGGTTTAGTCAGCAAAATAGCAATTTGCTAGTGAGAAGGAAGATGAGAGAGAAGCACAAATTTCTTTAGAATGCATTCGTGCACAAAGTGGATCCTACTCAAAGTGTTTAGTTCTACAATGCATGATAGAATTTCCACTTAACAAAACAACTCCTAAATTGTCAAAAAAGATTTTGGGTATCTCATTTTGGGTATGTAGCTCAAACATCAAGGAAGACAACCATATGATATCGGTAAGCATAACAGCTATACTACAATATTCAACCTCCGTGCTACTACTAAGACAATATTTGATTCCAATTAAACACGATATCCAATTGTAGATTTCTAATTGTCTATATTTGATCCCTAATCAAGATCATTGAATCCAAGGATGATATTGCTATTTTTTCGACATATGAACAAACCATAATCAATAGTGCCTGTAAGGTATCGTAGGATGCATTTCGTAGCTTTCTAGTGGTGTTCCTGATGATTGTGCATGAATTGACAAACCTTGTTAACACTAAATGAGAGCTTAGGTCAAGTGATGAGGATGTATTGAAGAGTACCAACAACAGAATGATAGAGAGTGCGATATTGAAAAACAGTAAAAGGATCTTGTTGAATATGTCAAGTAGATATCATATGGCTAGGCTATTGGTTAGAATGTAGCATATTTATTCGACTTAACAAATCTCTGATGTACCTAGCTTGAGAAAGATGAAGATTTCAGTCAGTGGTCCTAGAGACTTTTATTCCAAGAAAATAATGGAGAGGTCCCAGATCTTTGAGAGCTTAAGTTGGATATAAGAGAACAAACAACATGAGACAATGATCTTGTGATAATGATGTCATCAACATATATAAGCACAAACAAAGCAGAGAGGTATCCCAAAACTTCATAAATAGAGAAGAATCACTCTTAGCTGCTTGAAAACCAAATTGTTGAAGAGTATGACGTAGTCTCTGAAACCATGATCTTGAAGCTTGTTCTAGACCATATATTTCCTTCTGAATTTGCACATAAGAGTATGATTGTTTGACACAAATCCTAGAGGTTGATGCATGCAAACATCTTCTTCCAATTCACTATTCAAAAACGTGTTATTAACATCAATATGATGAATAAGCCATTGATAAGTAATAGCATGAGCTAAGACTACTCAGATAGTAATTGATTTAACTACTAGACTGAATGTCTTTGTATAATCTAATCCTTGAGTTTGGCTAAATCCTTTTGCTACTAAATGTGTTTTATGCTTTTGGAAACTCCCATCAATGTTGATTTTATTCTTAAACAATCATTTGCATCCCACAACCATTGCACCAGTAGGAAGCTTTGTAAGAGTCCAAGTTTGCTTTTTGCAGAGTGCAGCTTATTCATCTTGCATAGCTTGGAACCATGTTGATAAAGATATAGCACTTTTAATGGTTGAAGGTTTATGAGGGACAAAAGACGTGGTGGTAATGTAGGTATTAGGTTTGAACATACCTGCTTTAGCTCGAGCAATCATAAGATGAGCATTTGTTTGTGCTTGGTGGTGAGTGATATTATTGTAAGTTGGAGTAGGCATAGCAGAAGAAGAAGTTGTAGAAGTAGGGTTATTGTGAGGAAAATTACTTAAAGGAGTGGTATGAGGAGTATTTATGAAATTACTTATCGTAGGTGTGGTCACAAATGTGTGATGAGTTAGTTACACTGACATTGTAAGATGGTTAAGGGAGGTATAGTCTCAAAAGTGTTATTAGTATTAGAGGTTTGGTTATGAAATTTGTTATGAGGAACAAAGTATGGAAACATATCTTCATTAAACATGACATGCCAAGAAATATATGTTTTTCTAGTGGGAGATAAGCAAATATAACCCTTATTATGTAAATTGTAGTCAAGAAATAAATAACATGTAGAACGAAAATCAACTTTAATTTTATTATATGGACGTATGAGAGGATAACATGCACAACCAAAAATTTTAAATGTAGTGTAATTTGGTTTACAGTTAAACAACATCTTGTAAGGATTACTTTCATTTAAAATAGAAAACATTGATTATATGAGTAGCAACTATAAAAGCCTCAACCCAAAACTTAATAGGCAAAAATGCAGTAGCAAGCAAGGTTAAACCGATATGAGTTATATGTTTATAATAGCACCATTTTGTTCATGAGTATACAGACAAATTAGCTTATGATTAATGCCATTATTAGTGAGTAAACCTTGTAGAGCTAGAAATTCTTTAACATTGTCAGTTTGAATACTTTGCAATTAAAAACCAGTTTAAGTTTCAAAGAAATATTTGAAACATTTAAAAGCAGCAGTAACTTAAGATTAATTATGCAACAAGTAAATCCATTTATATTTTAAGTATGATCAAGAAAAGACATGTAGTATGTATTACCATCGGAAGCACAAACAATGGGAGACCCCATATATCTATGTAAACCAATTGTAAAGGTCGAGTGTATATAGTTTCAAATATTGGGAACAGAAGTTGATGAGCTCTACCAACAACACAAACATCACATAATTGTTTATGTCTAGTACATGGTATACTACATTGATTTAACACTTCCTGAACAATATTGTATCTACAGTGACCAGTCTAGCATGTCACAATTGTATTTAGGTTTGGCAGAGTTAAATGAAGCATAATTCACACAAAAAGTAGTTGTAGAATTAAATCTAGGAAGCATATATAGACCATTCCTTGAAGTAATATCATATTGGTGTCATGATGTTTAACATAACATGCGTCAGGAAAAAATTAAAAGTAAACATTGTTGTCTTTAGCAAATTTAGAGACACTAATCAAGTTTATGGTTATTTCAGGAACATGTAGCATATGATTTAAAACAAAAAGGTGTTTGTGTGAGGTAAAATATAGTTAGCAGAACCAATGTGTTTAATACACATAAATGTGCCATTACCAATTTTAACCATATCAGCACCATGATATATATATTTATTATTGAAGACAAAGGGATCTTTAGTTATATGGTGAGACGTTCCACTATCTGGCTACCAAAGAAAGAGGGTCTTTCAAGGTTGAATTCATTACAAGAATAGAGGATTCAGAACTGAAAATGAGACATATTAGCTTGAAACTAAGAATAACTTGGTTGGTCATACCTATGTCAACATTGTACCATCACGTCTAAATTTCCCAAAAATTTAGCAAATTTGCTTGCTATTTTGCCATGAAGTTAAAGGAGCATGTGTCCAAGAATTATAATTACTAGATCTTGCACTAGAAAAATGAGAAGATCTATATGAAGATGGTGGGTGAAAAGACATATGTCCCCCTTGAGTCGAGACCTCCTTGTAGCGAGTCTGATCATTGTTATTATATGAAGGAGGCCAAGGACCTGAAGCAATATCGACTTAAAGAATATTCTGATGATGAACTTTATGCTTGCCAAATTTTTTTTTCTTAAGCAAGAAGAAGAACTTCAATTCCATCTATCATGTATGGGTGTAAATGAGATGTAACCAAGGTGATGAAGTAATATAGTATCCTGACAACTCATCAAAAATAGCATCGATATGGTCGTTAGTAAAGATAGGGGCAGCGATAGTAGCAAGCATGCCCACCATTTTCTTTATATCAACACAAAAAATTCACATCGTCTTCAATCTAAAACCTTGAGACAATGTGTTTGTGAGTCTCCTACGTTTTATATTATTCAACTTCTTATTTCTACTCAATATATAACTTAGGCTCCCATTTAGATTTACTAATATTAATAAGAGATTTAATTTTCTAATACCATACTTTTGCATTCTTTATATATTGCATTTATTTTTCTTATCTCTATCTTCCACTCTCTTAATTATATCATTTATTTCTTTACTTTTTTTGTTTCATACACATAGGGAGTGTAAAACAAACAAAAAATGATAGTAATATCTTAGATATGTACCACTGAATACAACACGCAACAAAATCTTGAGTGGTTGGTCTAGTGATCTTTATTCTTTGTTTGAGAGTTCTCAGCTCATTACTATTGGATGTCATCACGGGATCTCAAATCGATTCTTTATAATGAATAACATGCATTCAATTATCTTCGTTAAAATCAAAATCCATAAACTTAAAAGGATTAAGCTAACAACACAATATCACATTTTTTTCTATTCCAATTTTTATTATTTATTGACATTTAAAAAAAATATATAAAATCATGAAAAGAGATCATTAATTAAACAAAATGTGGAAGCTACAAATTTTCAATAAATTTTAACTAGAACCAAAGCAATTAAAAGAGTGCATTATATTGCTAACATTTCCACTTTAACAGTTTGGAGGGTTCTGGACATGAAATTGATGGTGATTCCAGAAAATTTATTTCGAAATGCATTACTAATCCAAACCAAACTGTGAGAATTTTTTTTTTTTTTACTAAAGAACCTAACTAGTTTTATTTCAGTCAAACCGGATTTATGATATTAAAATAGTCCATAACATATACTAAATGATCGAATCTAAATTAGAACCCGAAACAGATTTGAACTGATTTAAATCAGTTTAAAATTTGTTTTGCATTGATTTAAATGCTATATTAATTCTAAACTACTCTAATAAGTTTGGTTCACATAATCATTTGGAATGCATGCCTCAAGTGTACATCGCATAAATGTGTTCTAGCATTGTCAGCCAAAGCATAAGTATGAATAATTCTCGCAAACACTTCTTCAAATTATAAGGGATGGAAACACTTCGTCATGCGAAAGAGCAACATAAAACTATATATTTATGGTTCGATACTCGAATGTATTTGAATTAGGAAGTAAAATTAAGAAAGTGAAAAGAAAAAAAAATAAAGGAAAAATAATAAGAAGTGAGTTTTTTTAGACTAAGAAAAATAAGTGTATAGAAATGAAAGGAGAATTTACTAAATTTGATTGATATAAATAGATTTTAAAAATATAAAATAATTTATTAATAAAATAGCCAAATTACCCTTATTATTATAAAATAAACTTTTAACTAAATATCAAAATATAACTATTATTATTGTTTTATAAATTTACTTTTATTACTATTATTATCATTATTATTAATTTTATAAATTTTATTATGATTATTATTATTATATTATATAGTTAATTATATTAATTATACCCTAACATTATATAACGTTTTACGTAACATAATACTCTGCGATATTTCTTTTTCTATCATTTATAGGATAAATATGTAATTGTGAAACATCCACCCTAGGTCTTTTTTTTTTTTTGGACTTTCTTCCTTCTCATGGTGGTGGGAGAACCAAAGTATACATTCTCACAAATTCATCCTCGCTTTTCTTTAAACCAAAGAATGCTAACAAAACTCACCTCGTAGTAGAATAATCAAAGATCAATACAGTTCATATAATGCAATATTAAGCACCCTATTGTGTGAGAATCAAACCACAAACTTCCATAAACCTTAAGTAATTTCAGAAAATGAGACAACTCATTTTATATCAACTGAAATGAAAGTTTTCCGGGTGCCAGAATTTAATTCAGTCCATTTTGGTCTACATCTGTTTTTCTACTTATTTATATTTTAATTTTCTAAAGCAATTTACTAACAGATGCAGGGTTCCACTGCTTCACACCCAACTGGATAGAATTTGGTTTCAGTGACAAATCATAGACAGAATATGGATTAGGGGTTGTCATTATCAGGAACAGCTGCTCAACACAGATGAAGAGATGTGAACTCATTAGTGATTATAATACAAATGGTTTAATGTTTCTCATTTTGGCTTATAAACTGGTTGACCAAACTGGTAATATTGTTTGGGCTAAAGAATTTGTTTTATGAAAAAAATGGTTTGGGTTAATAAATCTGTTTAAGGAATTTGGTTAGTTATGGAATTGTTTGGTTTGATCTTCTAACTCAGCGCAGGAAACTAGAAAATTTTGTTTTGCTGGCTTGAGAATCCTGCAAAACAAATACAGTGCAGACCATTCGTTAAGTACATCACAGCAATCCATCGCCAGCTTCTTAAAGACACCTCTGTCTTAAAGTAGTAAATTAGTACCAAAATTCAGAAAGTACTGTAAATGACGGGTATTTATCCAAATCCAGATGATTGCCACACATCTCATAGAACATCTATCCGAACATGCTTCAAGGTTAAAGCTATTATCTCTTTGATTTCTCGATGTTTCCTTCTACATGTACTGGTGACAAATAAGTTGATGATCACATGGATACCTTCCCTCCACCTAAGGGCCACTTCCTCCCCATAAAATGAGACAGTCCAATCCAACCTTCGGGGAGAGCTAGGTTTCACACAGGACCAGTACTGCTCCCCTCCTCCGTTAAGGAGACTCAACATTTTTCATTAACTGTAGATCAAGCTGGGTTAATCACTGATTACTTCAGTTAAGATGCAGCAAAAACAGGAATCTTAACCCTCATTTTCTACTGATCCAAAAATTCAGAAGTTAGAATTCAGTACTATATCAAGAGACTTTTCTTGTTTGCAAAATTGAAGGAAATGTAGCTCAAATAGGTTCCCAAATACTCAGCTATGATGTCCTTTATGATGTCCTTTGTGATGATACACTATCCACAAAATCATCACCCTCATCTCCCATATCCACAAACTCATCACCATCATCTCCCAAATCAACATCAGAACCTATATCTGAAGTTAAATCACCCTCTGCATCCTTATCATCTTCCCCCTTAAAATCTTCACAAGCATCCTCCACATACGTCCTCGTTACCTGCCCCATTTCGTCCTCTAACCTGCTTCTCCTGTACCCAACCAACTCCTTATCAACCTTGGCTTTCCGGGGACTCAACAGCACAAGCTCAGCCAGCTTCCTCCGTGCCAAATACAACTCATTCGGCTCAATCAGCTCCCCTTTCCGATACGCCTCCCTAAGGAAAACAGTGTGAAGTTTCCCCTGATTCCCCCTGGTGGAGACATAGAAAATGCCTTGGTGCTGGAGCAGGAAATCCTTCAACCTCTTGGGCAGGTTCATCGCCATCCGAAAATGTGCAATCCGCTCCAATGTAATCTTCTTCTCCACAGTCAACGACAACAACTCATGAATGGTGGCAACAGCTCTCTTCTCCATCCTCTTCTGCGCCTCAATGGACCTCAAATCATACCCAGAAACATTCTCATAAGGGGACCAATAAGGAAGCCTCTGCCACTTCCACATTGCAATCCTAAAATACTTACCTATCTTAAAACCAGGTGGAAAATCAATCACAAAAGAAAACCTAACATCCTCAGCATCACCACCTCTATCTCTATACTCCCTCTCCCTAACCTCCTCAATGGCACAAGTCTCTAACCTAGGGTCTCTCTCCACAATCTCAATGTACTTCATTCTAGTTTCATTGGCATCAATCAAACGGAAAAACTGAGGGTACCTCAGAACCACCGAGTTTTCGAAGTCGTCGGGAAGCCCGAAGGCGGCGCGTGCGATGCGCACGTGCTCGAGGCGGAGCCTGCCGTCGTTCGACATCAGGAGAAGCTTCCGGAGACGCGTGACGGCGCGTGGGATCTGCTCCAGGAGCGCGTGGCGCTCCTGCTGGATCTGGAGGAGGGCCTTGCGGGTGAGGCGGCAGAAGAGGATGCGCTGCACAGGGTGCTCGAAGATTTCGAAGACGTGAGGGAACTTGAGGACGAACGCACCCGCCTCGTAGCGCGTGAAGCCGAAGCGGCGCACGAGGGTTTCGAGGCGCGCGATTGGGAGCGATTGGTTGGGCTCGGGGAGGATGATGCTCTGGAATTTGAGGACCTTGCGCGTTTTTTTCTCCACTTCCATGTAGTTGTCGTAGCCGTGGTCGCGAACCCTAAGTTGCTTTTTGGGGATTGCGGTGGATTGGGCGAATTCTCTGTAGAAGTTGAAATTGGGGTTGTATGGGAAATTCTCGAGATAGCGCTTGAAGAAATTGAAGGTTCGAGAAGCGAAGACTCGCATTTTGGGGTTTAGGGTTTTGGTGGTTCGGCTATGGAGGATGGATGATGAAGCAGTGAAGTGTGAAGAAGAAGAAGGGGGTTGGTTGGGAAAATAGCAACGTAGAGGGGTGATAATGAAATTATTGTATTTTAAGGGGTTTCTTTTTTCAAATGGGCTTGCTAAGTGGGCTTTATTTCCCCTCGGAAGCCCAATTAACAGTATTTGACTTACAAAATCTATATTAGTTGCATCTAACATTTTTTTCAGCAGATATAACTTTGTTTAATAGAATTTGTTAATCATTCTTTATATTGTTAATATAAAATTTATTTCTTAATTAATGCAAGGATAATAAGTCAAGTTTTATTTTTTTTTTCTAGTTAAAAACAATTAATATAATTATCTATTAATCAAGTTAATATATTTTTTAGTTGTTAATTTGGAAAAAAAATGGCTAATCATTTGGTCAAATTAGTAATTTTTCACTTTCATTTTTTTAACTAAGATAAATTTCTCTCTAGTAAAATAATTATATTTCTTTTTTTATTTTCCCGTCCTTAAACGTTTTTTCCCTTCCTTTTACTACAGAACCAAATAATTAATGTATTAAATAATATTCTAATAACGAAATTAAAACAAAAATTACAGGCATAAAATCAATATTTGCAACTATTTTTGGTTATAACATTAATATCAACATCCTGCACACTGATTGATTAATCTTTAAAATTTAAATATAATATAAATTCAATTAATTTCAACAATAAATTCTAGATTTCCTTTAAATATTTCAGTTTTATTCTTAAATCAAGATACGTATAATAAAAAAAGAAAAAACGTAAGTCCCCGTTGATGTGGTTGCAAGTTCTCGGATTGTTTTTCAAACTTAAATTGAAAACAGAACCTAATAAAAGAGGAAAGGGTTAAAATAGTTTTCAAAAGAAACTAAAATTATTTAGAAAATATGAGCAAACAAAATTTATTTAGAAATTTAATATTTTTAATAAATAATTTGTCATCTAAATATATTAAACTTATCTACAATCATAATTATTAATCAAAATTAAGCAATCCAGAACTATTTTTTAACCTCACGTTACATCTATTTTAAGACATTATTATAGCTAACAACATAGTATCACTTTTTCTATTATGATCATTATTGTTTATTGAAATTATACAAAAATCATTAGTAGAAATCAAGAGCTACAAATTCTGTAATTTTAATGAATTCAAATAGAAAGAAAAAGCAAGTAAAAGAGTGCATATTGTTAACATTTATCACTCAAAACTATTTGAAGGGTTAGCAAAGTCCTTCTAGTCATGAGACTTATGGTGATTCTAAAAAATTTAATTAAAAAATTATTACTAAACCAAATCAAATCAAATCATGAAGATGTTTTGAGCATAGAAACTACCTTGTTTTATTCCAATCAAACTGGTTTCATGTTAGTGATTAGTTCAAAGGTACAAATGATTGAAACTAAACTTTGAACTGGTTTAAATCGGTTTAAAATTGTTCTACATTCATTTAAATTGCTCAATTTATTCTAAGCTATTTTAAATCAGTTTCATCCACATAGTAATTTGGAATTGATGCCTCAAGTGCATTTTCAGACAAACAACCTAGATTTAAGAAATATATAAATTTGAACAATCCTAATCAATACTTTACCAACTTTTTACAGTAAGTAATCATTAGCCTTTCCAAATTATAAAGCATGTGTATTACAAATTATAAGTTGCAGATCATGTAAAGAGACATAAACAATTAAGAATAACTTTTTTTTTCAAATACTTTATTTCATACTCAATATTACTCATATTAGGTCAGAGATTACAAGAATAAAAAAACTATAATACATAACTAGATATAAATATTCAATATTACTCATATTAGGTAAGAGATTACAAGAATAAAACAAATACAAATATATAACTAGATATAAATATGAGTTTATAAGTCAATTTTTGATACTAGGTAAAAAAAATTTATAACATAATATTAGTTAATCCTAAGAAGATATGTTCGACATACTGTGTGTTATCTGTTATAGGATCCTCTTTAATTCTCACATTCAATGTTTTAGGTGTGTTGCAGATCATGTAAAGAGACATAAACAATTAAGAATAACTTTTTTTTTCAAGTACTTTATTTCATACTCAATATTACTCATATTAGGTCAGAGATTACAAGAATAAAAAAACTATAATACATAACTAGATATAAATATTCAATATTACTCATATTAGGTAAGAGATTACAAGAATAAAACAAATACAAATATATAACTAGATATAAATATGAGTTTATAAGTCAATTTTTGATACTAGGTAAAAAAAATTTATAACATAATATTAGTTAATCCTAAGAAGATATGTTCGACATACTGTGTGTTATCTGTTATAGGATCCTCTTTAATTCTCACATTCAATGTTTTAGGTGTGATGGTATATTGAAGATCTCACATCAATTAGAGATATAATTAAATTAATATATGTGTATGTGTGTGAGTGTATGTAAACCTTACCTTATAAGTATGTCTTATGAAGATGAGCTAAACTTAAAATTCTACTTTCATAAGTAATATGGTATTAGAGTTTATCAAGAACTTATAAGTATGTAAATCTTACCTTACATGGTTTTCCACTAAACTACAGAAGGAAAATCTTAAGAAATGAAATTTAAGTCTAACTCAACCTTATAAAACCAGTCTTGTAAAGATGAGGTTTGCACCCATTTATAAACTATTGAAAGGCCTCATCTCTAGTCGATATGAGATCTACAACAGAGAATTTTTTTTTGTAACAATGACACTGCAAATGAGAGTGAGACACTTACAAACAAAAAGGAATCTCAGTGGTCTTCTAGTTTTAGTTTGAGCAAAGAGCAATATAACTCTCTCCTAACTCTTCTTCAACAATCTCAATCTCAATTAGTTGCAACCCCTAACACTGAACATCATCACATTTCCAATACACCCACATGTATCATCTGTAATCTACAATCAGTACCAAAATCTGTCCTTTGGATCTTAGATTCAGGTGCCACTGATCATATTAGCTCATCTCTAGAAAATTTTGCTACATATAGAATTATTCCTGATATTGCTATCAAGTTACCTGATGGAACTACAGTTTTTGCAAACATTAAAAGCACTATCATATTTTCTACTACATTCATTTTGCAATATACTATACATACCAGGATTTAACTTCAATCTCATTTCAGTATCTTAATTAACCATAAAATCTGATTGTTGTTCCATTAGGTTTACTGATCAAATTTGTGAAATACAGGAAAGGAAAATCACACTATAAGGATGACTGGTTTTGCTAAGATGCATGACGAACTCTATGTTCTTGAAAATCCTAAGGGACTAAGAAAACACTTTGCCCCAAATTCAATTTCAATAAATGTTGTGTCTGTTAATAAGGTGAATGATTGGCATTTTAGACTTTTGTCACTTGTCTAAGGACAAACTATTTGTATTGTCAACAAAGTTTGATTATATTTCTAGCAAAACATGTGATGATTTTTGTCAAATATGTCCACTTGCTAAACAGAAAATACTTTTATTTCCTATAAGTACTTCTTCAAGCAATAAAATCTATTTTTGATTTGTTACATACGAAAACTATTAGGTATTACTTCTGCGAATGGACATAGTTCTTTGACTGTTGTGAATAATTTTTCGAACATACTTAATTTTTCTTTATCAATTTTCTACCACTGTCAAATGTATTAGGTATCATCAAGGACCTAAATTTAATTTGTATCAAATTTACTTTCTTAAAGGCATAAAAGATAAAAGGTCAAGTTGTACATGATGTTTCAACAAACTTTTTATTAACATTTTAATGGAAAAAAAAAGAAAAAAGAAATATGAATTAAACTTTTTCTTGATAATGGACTGATGCTAGAACATCCTATCCTTATATCACAATTGTTAATTTAATTAGATCTTAGTACATTAAAAATTATAAATATTTTTTTATTAAATTAATAAATTAATTTATGAATTATAATTATTCTAAATGTATATTATCATTTAATTTAATTTTAGGAGAAAATAAAATATACAACTTATATATTATGCGGAATATTTTTATGCATTTTTGTTTCATAGTATTTTTATACTGGAGGTATTGACATAACTACTTTTATAACTTTATTACATATTCCCTAAAAATAGATTAGTTAAAAAACATAGTATATAATAAATTAGCTTATCACGAGGATTATGAACTTAATGGTAATAGGACACACATTATTTTTAGGATTCAAACTATATCTTTGGAAATATTAACTTTAATTTTACAGTATGTTAGTCTTTATCATTTTTACTGAAAAGAGAAAAAATAAATAAAAACAAATATTTGTTGTCTTATTTGTTTCATGATTTATATATTGTTCTTCAAATCACTGCAATTCTTTTTTGTGACAACAAGTCTGCCTTACATTTAGTTGTCAATCTTGTGTTTCATGAGTGTAGCAAACACATTGAAATCGATTGATTGACATGTGGTTAAAGAAAATGTTCATGATGGTGTTCTTCGTTTGCTCCCTATCAACACTAAGTCACAGGTTGCTGACATCTGTACGAAACCTCTCATACCCAAATTGTTCTTACATCTGTTGTCCAATATGGGTTGAATTGATCTCTATGCTCTATTATGAGGAAAGTAATAAATGATAAATAATTATTGTGTGAGAATATTTAACAATTCTATTAGAATATAACAACGGATAATAAATAATTATTATGAGGGATATTAGCAAGTTAGAATATACATTTGTTGTGTCAGAGCTTATCTTAGTACGGTTGGTGGGTCTATCGGGTCACCTACTATTAGGCTACTGTCGAACCATCCTTAAACAATATGCACAAGTTGAACAGTCTCGACGTTAGAGGGTGTGTTGAAGATTTCACACAGACATTTCAATAGTTTATAATAATTTATAAATGAATGCAAGCCTAACTTTACAGACGGGTTTTATAAGAATGAATTAGACTTAAATTCTATGTCTCTGAAAAAAATATATATAATTATCAAGATTAACCTTGTGTTTGCGTTATTACTTTATATAAATATAAAACATATTACGCTCTTAGATCCTTCAAATAATAATCATTATTAGAAAACTATTCCTTACTAGTCCATTAACTATTTTATTCTTCATTATTAATTTATTTAATTAGTTAACATGTTAGACTTAAGATCTTATATTCTTCCACTTGGTTGAACTTAAATTGTATAAGTTTATAAAAAAAAGCTATTTTTTTATGTGAATTAGATTTTTTTAGCAGTTATTTTGTCGTAATTATTTTTTTTTGTCTATATGTACAATGAATTTTTTTTATTATCAATAAATATATTTTTTTATCAATAGTTTGTTAGGATATTTTCTTTAATTTTAATTGAAAAACTTTAAACCAACATTAATTCTGATTTTTTTTACTAAAGCCAAATGGAAAAATTTGTCAGTCCACATTGATAAAAAAAAGGTTAGTAAAAAACCCTATACCGTCAACATATTGTAAATTTTAGTCTAAATAATTGTAGTCTAATTAAAAACATTATCATTTAACGTGAAAAAATATTTTGCAAATATAAGATAAAAAAATTAGAAGAACTTTGACCGAAAATACCATCAATAAAAATCAACTATAAAATATTATTAATATTGATATATTTTAAATTTTTAATAATTATTTGATATTTAAATAATTTTTTTAAATTTAGCTGTAATTGAAATGCTTTATCTAAAAAACATAAAGATCACTAAATGTAAACTGTTGTATTCAAAAAAATATTTAAAAAATTAAACAATTTAAAATTAAATTAATTCAAATTCAATGTTTTTAAAACTGTAAAAAATTTTATCCAAACACAAAGTTATGAATAACATCATATGAGATTTGTATTATAATGTGTATTATGCACCAAATCATCATAGCCTAAAGACAAGTTAAAAAGTTAATATAATTCTCATATACTTAAAATATCTATTAAAATGTTAAAATATTATAAATAAGTTAACATTTAAAAATATACATTATTCATATAAATTTATTGTGCCCACTTGTATTTCTTGTCTATCAAATAACAAAGCAAAATGATAATATCTCACATTTGTAGACATTAAGGAGAGAACACTCCAAACATATGAAGCACCTTAAATATGAGAAAAACTTGATTTTGTGAGGTTATTAAGATCCTATAAGAACATCTTTTATCCCCTGAAAAAAACCTTTTCATTCTATTGAATAAGTTAAGTCATGTTGGACTCTCATTAAAAAAAAAAACAAAATACTAATTTTTCTACAATTTAACTTTCCACAACCATTATTTAAACTTTTCTATAAAATCCACCACATTCTCACCATTTCTTGAAACCAGCCATTGATATGTTTTAATAAAAGTATTGGTTCTGACCAATTCAAAACATAGAGCAACTGAAGCACTCAATGAGGGGGAGAGACACCAAACTCCCAAGGTTAAGCATTAATTATACCCCTTTAATCAATCACTTATAATTAATTTTTGACATGTTAGAAAAATTAATAACCTGTTTTTTTTTATTAATTATCAAAATGTTAGTCTATAATATCTCTTTCAATAAATGATGTCTATTGTAAATATATACCCATTGGATCATTAGAAACAACTTGATCAAGTGCAAATTATTTCCCCCTTCCATTTGTTTTATTGCTGATGTGATTGTGAAAAACAATTACATTATTATGAGAATCACAAATGTGTTTCCATCTTGGGTATCATTTTTCTTTAAATTTTAAATGTAAAAGGTATAGTGTGTAAAACTTAAAAAAAAAAAAAAAACTAGTGCATTTTTTAAGTTCCAAAGATATATCAATGCAAAGTTCAATAATACATTATCTCAAGTAAAATTTAAATTTAAATTTTTTATTATTGCTTTAATTTTAAATTATAATAAATTATCAAGTTTATTATTATACATTTTAAAACTCAAAACTTTGTCACCGTTATTTTAAAAATAAAAAAAAATCATGCGTTGGATACTCCAACAAGATGAATGAATATGACTGGTTTTAACTGATAGAATTTTTCTCTTCAAGTTCAGACTGGATGGGAGAACTTGTAAGGACATTCTGACACAAGTTAAAATGGGTACAAGTAAAAATATATAAAGATAGTCGTCGTGACTCTGAGAGCACCTCTTCTACTTATAGGGATGGTTCTGGCTTAGTCACTATTCAGAAAAGACCTATAATTATCAATATGATTAATGAGATGATTATGTGCTAATTATTTACATTAATATAGATTTTGTATTGTCCCATTATCTTAATTTGTGCTAATATTTGGACTTCTTACACTGTTTCCAAGTAATAGATTTATTGATTAGTATTAAATTGGATCGTCAATAATTATACATAAGGTTTTGAACTGAAAACTTCTTTAAATAATAAATTTATTGACCAGTATTGAACTATATCCAAAAATATATATAACATAGTGAGCTGAAAGAGTAAGTTAAGTATGGTACAATAATTAAAATAAAATAATGGTTAATATGTGCAAAGAATAATCAAAATATTTTTATAAAATGAAAAAAAAAAGGCTAGAGAATGGGAGAATAAATTTGTGTGTGTGGAATTAAAGCCCATCCACGTTTGTCATCTTGATCGTATGCATGTCAGACATCCGTTCACAATTCCTAGGCAACCATCCATGCAACATGCCATAAATATTAAACCTATTTTAACAATTCTATATATTTCAATAAAAAACATTAACAAGAAAATAAAAGTTATTTTTTTTAATTATTTGCAAATGGAAACTTTTTCAAATTTATAGTGAACTCTTTAATTAACAACATGTGTGACAATAACAAAGCTCTCCATAAATATACCTTTGGAAATTAATAAAAAGCTATATTTTTGTAAAATGAGTAACCGAACAACTAAGTATTACAGTATCAATTAATTTAAATTTATTGGCCCATATAAGTAAGTAAGTTAATTCGTTGGCTCTTTAAATAACCTAGTATGAGGTGATGAGGACATATATTTATATATATGGAACCATTTTTTATTCTTCAAAAGGTGTCAGAGAATAATCAGGTGTGGTTGGCAATGGTGATGAAATTTTTTTATCTTTTACGAAAAATGGTAAGAGGTTTTGGGAAGTTGGATATCTAAGAATAAAATGACATGAGAAAGATATATGAATAAGGGAAAAAAGAGTTACAAAAATGTAGTTGATGATGAAATTGTACGAAGTGGTGTTTGAATTATGTTAGTGAAAAATGAAGAATGCAAGACGACCCTACCATACGGTACCATGCACCTAACTGGTCATGATCAATTTGGTAGTTTTCTTGAAGGCTTTTGGAACCCAATAATGGTGCTGTATTCAAAATTCAACAATATTTTTAGAATTTTATCAGATGGGTTTTCACTATTTGATTATTGAAGTAGTTCATAAATATTAAAAGCATTATATGAACATAAAAAATGTATTTTTCTTCCCACCTCAGTTCTAACTGATAAGATAATTCTGTCACGATTTTATTTATAAAAGTAAAGAAAAAATGTCACAATTTTATTCATAAAGTTAAAGAAAAAAGATTATATAAATTCATCTTTATATCGATTTTTAAATTAGGTTTTCACAATATTAATATAAGATTATCGTATCAGAACAAATCTCGATAAAAAAAAGTGATTTTCTCATATTATTAATATTCTAATATTCTGACTTTAAGTCTGACAAGATTATATCGCCAAGGGGCAATCACAGAGGAATTATTATCATTATTATTTTGTTTTTAAAAAAAGTTTTAGAAAAATTAAGAAAAGAAGTTTTAAATTAATTTGACATCAACTTATATCTTAAATGATGCAAGTCTATTGGATATACAGATTTTTTTTCCTAATCTTAAAATTTTGAAAAGTAATGCGATTCTGTGTTTTATATTTTCATTTAAACGTGATCAACGTTATTATAAGAAAATATTTATATATATTAAAATTTAAAATTTACTTACTACATTTAAGAAGAGATTGACCATGTAAAAAAAAAAAATATGAGAGAGTACATCTCCATTTGAAGGAAAGATACAAAAGTTTCACATCGTCTATCTGTAAAAAATTAATACGAGACAGTCCATTTCCATTTGAAGATGGGTTCTGAATATCATTCTGACACAAATGGTAATTAACTGATTAAGATCTACGTTCTCGAATGATTATTAGGACAATTTATAATTTTTTTAATTGTGAAAATTAGGAGTTAATTACTGAAGACAAATGCATATGAAAACTCGTCCAAATTTAAGCTACGATCCAAATAAATGCAGGTAAGTTCAAGCTGGACACCTAGAAATGAAAATCCAGTTCAATTGAGGTCCCAGAATTAGAAAGCCAAGTACAAATGAAAAATCATCTGATTTTTAATAGTTTTTTATACGAAAATTGGTAAATCATATTACTCAGTTATTAATTGTTTCTTGATTTTTGTAGATTACAACAAATTTAAACTAATAAAACTATAATTATTCTGAGAGATAGTTGTATTGTACCTGAATCTGATTAAAATGTTTAGATCTTGTTTGTCACAGGTATTTCTAGGGCATTGTACTCCCCAGGACGGTAGGTACCAACCCAGATTAATTACTCTGAAATATATTAATTTATTCATTTACACACTCATGCAAATTTACACAATTCAAGAGACAAATAGTAACTGAAACAAATCGTAAAAATTGAGACTTTGTTTGGTTTCTTTCTCTGTTTCTTTTTTCTGTTTTCTGTTTTTATCATCTTCAACCTTTGATCTATTCTGAAGAATCTTGTTTAGGTATATTCTAAACCTGCTTCAGAAGAACACTTATAAAACTCACTTTAGGGTGATCAAAGTTGTAGTCAAAGGTGCATTTGATTGTTAATAATGTTTCTTGACATTTTCTAAACAACGTTGAAATGCTACAGCAATTATTGCATCACAGTCAAATGCTCAGAAACACACCCATTGGTGAAAACACAACCTTTCACTTTTCTCCAAACCTGGTCCCACTTCTGAATCCTCACGCCACCATTGTAATGTAATCCACCCCTTCCACTTCATTCCAATACTTAAACCCCACACACACCTTCACTTTCTCACACCCAAATCACTGGTTTTTTTCCCTTCCACACAGCACCATGCCCAGTGCTGATTCATCTTCGCCCTACCATCCCACCACCAAACCCTCCAAACCAAACACCCACTGCAAAAAAACCAACCTTTATTCCCTCGTCGCCCTCCTCTGCATTTTCTCATACACCTTCGGTGCATACCGCCAAACCTCCAAAATCACACCTTCCCCAGCCACAACACTTTCAACAAAACCATGCTTCCATAACCCACCTTCCACTTCCCCCTTAGATTTCTCCTCTCACCACAACGCCACTGCCACCTCTCTCCCTGTTGCCACCTCCACACTTCGCTACCCTCCCTGCGACGTCTCGCTCAGCGAGTACACCCCATGCGAGGACCACGCGCGCTCCATCCGCTACTCGCGCGACAAGATGGTGTACCGCGAGCGCCACTGTCCCACGAAGGCCGAAGCCCTCAAGTGCCGCATCCCCGCGCCGCACGGCTATCGCAACCCCTTCCCGTGGCCGGCCAGCCGCGACGTCGCCTGGTACGCTAATGTGCCGCACCGCGAGCTCACCGTCGAGAAGGCCGTGCAGAACTGGATCCGCTACGACGGCGACCGCTTCCACTTCCCCGGCGGCGGCACCATGTTCCCCGACGGCGCCGATAAGTACATTGACGACATTGGGAAGTTGGTTAACCTCCGCGACGGCTCGGTGAGGACCGCCGTCGATACCGGCTGTGGGGTACGCGCGCTTTTCGTTTTCCTCCGTTTTTTTTTTTTTAATTTTTGGTTTTATATCGATGCGTTGTTTAATGATTAAGAAAACGTTTTGTTTTTCCAAAAAGGAAAAAAAAATTTAAAGTGGTCTTTTGGATTGGGTTGGAACACCTTTGTCCATGGGGATTTTTTACTTTTGGTACACGAATGATGATGTTTCCACCGTTTGGGACCCCACTTTCGAAAATTAAATTGATCATTCTTTAAGAATTAAATCAATGTATCAGTTATATTTTAGAATTATTGAAAGTATTTTTATTTGTTTCTTAACAGTATTTTTTTTCTCTTAATCATTATTTTTATTTTACTATTGAAAACAAAATTTACTTTTTTTTTTTTTTAAGGAATTAGTGTGGTTTAAAGGGTCATCATGATTATGACCACATTGTAGCATGAAAAGAAATGGACCAAAGAGCCTTATTCTTTACAACAACTTATGAGGTTTTGTGGCTTCAATTCACGGGTTTCAGCTATTGATAAGCTTTGTAGTAACTTTAGGATATGCTTAAGTAGAAGACTCACTGTTAAACTGAGAAAGGGACAGAGAAAAAAACGTACAAGAATCACAAACTATCATAAATATAAGTTTATTAGCTTTTATAGCAATTATTTTAAAGTTGTGATTAGATGTGTACACTTAAACTCTAGTGAATATGCTTTAGATTCCAAAATTGATATTGAGATAGGGTGAGTTTGTCTTCTTCTGGGGACGGTTTATGGGAGAATTTTGTAACGTTGTGTGTGATTTGTTCGTTTTTGAAACAAATGGATCCAAAACAAGTCTATCTGCCATGCTGTCTGCCCTTTCCAAAAACGACTGATAATAATACTCTCTTGGATTTTCTCTATTAGATATTTATTACTCAGGATAGAAATTGTACACTTTTTTTTTTCTTTTTTTTCCCCTAATTTCTAAGTTGGTATGAATTTCGACTTTTTTTCATTCTGTGTTTGATTTTCATAGATGCTACATTTCTTGTTTTGTGAACAATCCATTGAGATCCATAGTACTATAACTGAGATTCCAAACTTAATATATTATAGTTTACTGTGATTTATAAGCACTAATCTCGTCCAACTGGAAGTAGAAACATGTTTGAGTGGCTGATTATTATAATGCTATGTTTTAATATTGTTTATTCCCTAACGAGGCATTTGTCTGGTGAGTCACAAACCAGGTGTACCTTTTTTAGCCTAGGTTTTCTATTCAGGCATTTAATATGTTACATTACAATGTCACATTATGCTATTATTTTATGTCATTTTTTCGCGGATTACATGTGATGATGTCCTGATGGCATCTTAAGAAGATTCATCTGCAATTTCGCTCAATAATGACCAAAAGGGCAGACATTAAAAAAGACTGTTACTGGATCAAAATCTTGTCAGCTATATTTTATGTAAAAAAATGGCTTCTTTTGTCAAGAATAGTTTTAAGAAACTGAATTTAATTGGTGAACGGTGTAATAGGTCAAACTTTAATATTATGAAAAGCTTTGATGATGCAGGTTGCTAGTTGGGGAGCCTATCTTCTGTCACGTGACATCATAACAGTGTCGATTGCACCTAGGGACACCCATGAAGCACAAGTTCAGTTTGCTCTTGAAAGAGGGGTTCCTGCATTAATTGGAGTCCTAGCCTCAAAGAGGTTGCCTTTTCCTTCCAGAGCCTTTGACATGGCACATTGCTCACGATGCCTCATTCCATGGGCTGAATACGGTATCAATATTCTCACTCACCAAATGCATTGTGTTTTTGTGTAACGAGGATGTCAATGTAATGTTTTGAGTATTAGTGTAAAACTAAGAAAACAAAGTGCATATGAAAAAATTGCTTGTGTTGTTTTATTTATATATTTAAGCTAGAAAGAATGAAGCTTCAAGATTCAAAACTAACGTGTTTTTTTTTTTTCTTTCATTTGTGGAATTAGACGGGCTTTATCTAAATGAAATTGATAGAATTCTACGCCCCGGCGGGTATTGGATTCTATCTGGGCCACCAATTCGTTGGAAGAAATATTGGAAAGGATGGGAAAGAACAAAAGAGGATTTGAATGAAGAACAGACCAAAATAGAGAATGTAGCTAAAAGCCTGTGCTGGAACAAGCTAGTGGAAAAGGATGATATAGCCATTTGGCAGAAAGCCAAAAACCATTTGGAATGCAAAACCAACCGCAAGCTCACTCATAACCGACCTTTCTGCAAGGCACAGGATAGCCCTGACAAGGCCTGGTATTTTCCCATTACTCCTGTTTGATTTCTTAAAGTCCTATTTAAATCCTCAGTGAAATTCTATGAACTTGTTCAATTCTTTAACTCGAGTTTTCTATATTCACTTTTCAGGTACACTGATATGCAAACATGTTTGAGTCCTCTGCCTGATGTATCCAGCAAAGAAGAAACTGCTGGTGGGGCATTGAAAAACTGGCCTGCCAGACTAAAAGCCACCCCACCAAGGATTTCTAAGGGGACCATAAAGGGGGTTACCCCCGAATCTTTCTCTAATGATAACAAGCTGTGGAAGAAAAGGGTATCATATTATAAAAATGTTAACAATCAGCTAGGAAAAGCAGGGAGGTATCGCAACCTTTTAGACATGAATGCTCACTTGGGTGGATTTGCTGCCGCTCTCATAGATTCCCCTGTCTGGGTCATGAATGTGGTTCCTGTTCAGGCCAAGGTTGATACCCTTGGTGCAATATTTGAAAGAGGGTTGATTGGAACTTACCATAATTGGTTAGCTCAGTTTTCCTTCAATCTTTATTTGATGAAATTCATTCCTTTTTTTTTTCTCTGTAAAAATGTGTGTGGCATTATAATGTTGCAGGTGTGAAGCAATGTCTACTTATCCTAGAACTTATGACTTAATTCATGCTGATTCGGTGTTCAGCCTCTACAATGATAGGTATACAAAACACTACTTATTTTGGTTTGTGGAAAATGTAAATGAAAACCACTAAATGTGAAATTTGAGTGTGATTTTGATGTTTGAACATGAAACTAAAGAGAAAGTTGATTTGTTTATGCATTGTAGATGTGAATTGGAAGACATAGTGCTAGAGATGGATAGGATTCTTCGACCAGAGGGAAGTGTAATAATCCGAGATGATGTGGATATATTGGTAAAGGTAAAGAGTATAGTGAATGGCATGGATTGGGACAGTCAAATTGTGGACCATGAAGATGGCCCTCTTGAAAGGGAGAAACTTTTGTTTGCTGTCAAAAATTATTGGACATCTCCACTTCATCCCCACAAGAATAGTTAAATACATATTTTTAGCCATTTAGATGCCCCTTTATTTCAGTTTATCTCCTTTGTTGTTAATTTAGTTGTTATTCTTTTGTATCTTTTACTTTTTCTTTTCTTTTGGGGCTGGTGCTTGCATATTTTGATATTTAGTTGATTGCAAATGCAATTGTTAACTTCTCACAAGTTACCTTCTTGAGAAAGCTTTTCTCTGGCCCCAATACTCAGTATCCATATATTTATAGTTTTTTTTTTTTTTTACAATTGTAACAATAAAATTAGAACTTTAGATTTAGTGTGTTACTCATATTCATTTGTTAGAGCTATTTAATGGAACGGATGGACCCAAGTGCTCATTTAAACATATTTGTTGATCTTTTTTAAATAACAATTTGAGTCTTTGTTAATTTATATCGGTCAATGAATCGTTTAAAAAAATAAAATTTTGTATTTTAAAATTTAAGTCATAAAATCTATTTTAACTATAATTATTTAATATATGAACTATAATATACTTGTTTTAAAAATAATACTGAATTGACTGAATTGACTTATCAATTTATGCTGGACATTCGTTTCAAGTCTATTTATGTTATAGGTTAAATGAGTGAATGTTTAATTTGAAATTATTTTAACTTATATAAAATATTATTTTGAGTTGTTTTAGGTCGGTCAAGTGTATTTTAATAACTTTATATACTTAGATTTTTTTTTTATATACATTGTGTTTAGTTTTTTGTTGTAAAATATATTGGGTTAAGATATATTGTTTAGGAACTGAAAAAAAAAAAAAAATTGTGGAAGAAATTCAAATTATTTCTGTTGGTTATATCAAATGAGAGTTAAATTATTATAAACTGTAATCCATACAAACGCAGTAGTTTGCATGAATAATATTTGGTATATT
>Ga0209489_104388_pt1 | contig 26072 bp, 11 predicted proteins | sample SiratrowhiteBW_FD_187527 | JGI IMG/M metagenome (GOLD analysis project Ga0209489, IMG submission 187527) | Root nodule microbial communities of legume samples collected from California, USA - Siratro white BW (SPAdes) (version 2) | ecosystem: Host-associated > Plants > Roots > Nodule | place... | reverse complement strand
CTTTGAACAGTTTCTGAATTAGAAAATAAAGTCTTTCCAACAGATAAACTTGAATTACTTCTGAAATACAGTTTACAATTTATTGCATTCACTGTTCATCAGTCAGTTTTCCAGAAAAACTGTTTTTCTGTAATTGGTGTCTTTCTAATTGTTTTCTGGTATCAAATTTAATCTGATTTCTATTCTGAATCAGTTTGTATGTATTAATTTGCAGTTGATCTAAATCTTTAAAGCTCTTGCATAATTCTTTAAACTACTTACCGCTTACTGCTTTCCAGAAAACTGCTTAACAGTACACTGTCTGTTCCTGAATTTTAATCTGTTTTTCAGTATACTGGTTTTCCAGATTTCATATTTGTCTGTAGTGCACTGATTCTGTTTGATTGATTTTCATATTTGTAAATTGTTTGAACCTTTGCAGATTGCATTCTAAGTTTCTTTAAAGATTTTGTATTCTCACATTGAAAAGCAAATTTGCGAAAAGAATTTAAAAGGGTTCAATTCACCCCCCCTCTTGAACTTAGGCCAAACACTTATTTTAACAAACCATAACCAACCCTTTAGTTGAGCTAAACAAAAAAATTTATCCTCATCTACTACCCCTCCTTTAAACACCACTTTATTTCTATAATTCTAAATTTTCGTCACAATAGTCACACAACTCTTTCCACACTCTATTCACACTATTCTTATGATCCCATCACATATTATCATATGTTCATGAGTTTAATAGATCACATAAACATAGATTGAGAAGCGTGATTTCATATTGTTTTTATTTATTTATGTGGACATAAGTTTCTCGATATTTAATAGGTTATTTTCTAATTAAAAGGAAATAATTGAACAAGCAAGATTTCTTTATGTAAAACTAGAAGCTTAGAAAAAACAAAGAAAGAAAGATGGAAATGTTGTCGCAGAGTTAATCCTAAAAACCTTTGAAGTATAGACATTTTATTATGACAAGTTAGTGCTTCGAAAACCATTCTATACATTCAGTCTTGCCCAAAGATAAGATAACGTGAGGTATCACAATCTTTTAAATGTCTAACAAAAATTCAACTTAAATCTACTACAAAAATTGTATTTAGAGGAAAATTTGAGATAGAAACTATTCTGTTACAAGTTGTGATAATTTTGTGATGTATATATTAAATTTATTAATAACAATTCATCAAAATATTGTGACAAATTTTTCATCTCTAAAAGTTTACAAAATGTTTAGTTTAGGTTAATAATATAAAAAAAGTAACTAGTAAGTTTAATATAATAAATATTGACATATTTTGATTTTAGTAAAAAGATTTACGACAAAAAATTTAATTCTATTAATTTACTTTGAACTCTCCTGATGAAATTGAGCACATATTTATACTGACATCGATTTTAGTAAAATAAAAAAATTACAATAAAAGTTTTAAGTCGGTTAATTTACTTTAAACTCCCAATGATTCAAATAATTAAACACACATTTGGTCTTTAAGAATATTACATATATTTATTATAAAAAAGTATAAACTTTAATATCAGCAGAAAAAATATTATAATACTATAAAGGTATTTGGGCTACCACAACATTTACAAGTAAGTTCACTTATCATGTAAGGGACACTCCACTAATTGAGTAGTTGTTGTTTGTTTACCTCTGGTACTAGTTACTGTTCAAGAGTATATATTTATTATAATTTCCTAATCAGAATATGACATGTTACACTTATTCAACCAGTATATATACCTAATTAACAATTCCATGGTCATAGTTGATAATCTAATCCAAAAGCAAAAGCAATTTGTACATATTTTGTACTAGCACATGCTTTGTCCTATCAGCAACACTAAGTCTAAGGTTTTGACTCAATATTGTCCAAGTTATATGTGTTTTCACTAATACAAAAATTTCATTCTAAGTCAGGATAATACGTTAGTTAAAATAGAATCGATCTAAACAAAAAGGCAGTGATATTTTTGTAAATATTTTAAGAGATATTATGTCAGTTAACTCAAATCTGACGTAATATACCATATTCTACGTCGGTTGTCACTCATAACCGACGTAGAAATGAATGAAAAAAGCAAAAATTCGAAATTTGAAAACCTTTTAATGGCGCTCAAGATACTACGTCGGTTGGGAGGTATCAACCGACGTAGTCTGCAACCCATATTACATCAGTTAGGACATTCCAACCAACGTAATATCCTCCTCTTGGCACGCGAGTGAATTTTGAAGAAAATTTGTTAAAAGTTGGTCAAATACTACGTCGGTTGGGACTCCCAACCCCAACCGACGTAGTATGTCTCTTGAGTTAAAATTAGGGATTTCAAGAGAGATATTAACTCTTACGCTTACATTTTTCTCTTACGTTTTCTTCTCCTTCACAGTCTCTTTCATGTTCTCCTTCACCTTTTCCTTCTCCTAAACCTCGTTGTCTCCTCCTCAGCTTCGCTGCCCTCTCCTCTCAGCCTTCACGTGGTGCCACTTTTATTTTCATTAGTTTTCATTTGTATTTCGCGTGGTGCCACTTCTCACTGGTTTTCATTTGTATCTTTGTTGTTCATTGTTTTTTCTAGGGGTTTGAGACGCTCCATTTTTGGCTTCTTCCACATTCATTTAGTGTGCGCAAGCTTCTTGGTGGTCTTGGTTGAATGTTAGGTTCGACATCCCTTGCCTTTTCTCTTTGCAAGAGGTTAGCAATTTTATAAAATTCATTAAAAATAGTTAGAAATTATTTTTGACCCAAATATTTTATCAGCATCTTGATTTAGTATATATTTTATGGTAAAGTTCTTACATTGTATAGGTTTATCATAGATTTAGGGTTTCAAAAGTTTAGAGCGAAAAAACTTCAAACGACCATAACTTTTGATAAAGAGATTGGATTGAGACGCTCCAAAAATGAAAGTTGCTCGAAATGGGGTAACCAAGCCCCCGACCAACCGCTTTGGTGGTTGGGCCTCCAGAAATTCCATAATTTCATCGTTTAGGGTTTTTTTTTTTTATTTATTTTCATTCATTTTTTTGAATTGTAGCCTTTGATTTCACATATCCATACTTGCTAAAAAGTTATAAATTTTTTTGTGGTGTTTTCTTATATCAATTAGAGATTTATCAACCCATTAATTTAAAAAAAAAGACTTTTTACGTCAGTTGTACACTACAACCGACATAATAGAACACTTTCTACGTCCGTTACAACCGACATAGTATCCACCTCTTTTAGTTCTTTTAGTTTGATATTTGATATCGGTTTCTATTTGTCAACCGATGTAGTGATGTACATATTACGTCAGTTGCATAACTGACGTTATATGTCCAAGACTTTCTACGTTGCCTAGGTCAACGTCGGTTCCAAAACCGACGTAAAATATCTTTCAGAACCGACTTAGAAGACCCTTTTTCTACTAGTGTTTACAACTAGACTAGTGTAAGACCTTGTAGTTCCCCTTTTCAACTATTGGTACAGACCATCCGTACTATAAAGCTACACTAACCCTTATCATTTAAAACATATAGGTGTTGTCTATGTTTGTTATGATACTTTTATCCCTACATATAAAAAGCAACACATCAATAAACAGACTCCCTCTAAGAGTATATGTAGATGTTGCATTCCAATTTTACATTGTTCAACCAAAATTGAAGTCATTATGTATGAGTATATATTCAAATTACTTGAAACCTGGACCATGTGTCTCAAAATAGAACATTTAGATTTACATATTCCAATAACTTCAACACATTTATTCACACATTGCCTACACACTCTTACTCCTAATTACACTTATTCCTAACCTTAGTTCATCACTTCCTCAACCTCTCTTCCTATACATAGATCATATATATTATTTTGGACAAACTAATCAGAGTACATGCTCTGCACTAGGTAAGTTGTTTGTCACCCATACCCATATCTTAATCTTGTGTTAGGCTAAAAAATTTATCTGGTCTCACTTTTCCCTGTTAAAAATCACTATATCACTTTAAAGATAAATATTTCATACAATTACAATCCACATTTTTCTTCATATTTTATTTCCTTCCTTACCTAAATTGTTGAAAGTGTTTTTTTTTTCTTGTTATGATTCGTTGTAATTACTTTCACTTATCTCTTGCACATATTCGACACTCGACTAGCTATCAGGCAACTAACAAATAGATGATTTGTCTAAATCACAAAACTTACCATGGTTAATCCTCAAATTGTTAGATTGTTCCTAGTAGCTACCCTAGTTAGTAATACTCTCGAGGAAAAATGTAGAGTAGAGGGCAAAGCCTTGCATTGCTAAAATCCGTCATACATATCTTGATCCATTGAATTATATAATCTATTTTAGACTGATTTAATAGTATGTTCTTGTGTCTCATCATCTTTTCATATCCACCCATGCTCCGAGTTCCTTTTTGTAGTAAAATGTATTAAATAGTGCATTAACCTCTTTTCCTTTCAAACCAGTTCCTCCAATTTAGGTTCAACTCCTGTTATTTTATTGGGACTTTAATTATGTATATTTTATTTTCATTTCAAATTGTAAATCCCATAATTTGAGAGATACTATTTTATTAAAATTAAGGATAGTAGGATTTTAAGATTATCTTACCCGTTTATGTATATATATATTCAGTGTATGTAAAGATAAATAACAAGTGAGAAATATTCTTTTATTCCTGAGATGATATCAAAGTCTATACTAACAAGGTTTAACGAGCCTATACTAACGAGGTTTAACAAGCCTATTGTGATGTCTCTTTCAAATATATAATTATAATCTCATTTTCTTAAATAAATAAAATATTAGAATTTAAAACCAAACAATGGGTACTTTAAAATTTTGACTTAGAGTGTAGCGAAATTATATTTCAAAGTGTGCATAATTAGAAATATTATATATGATGAATAATATAAGATTGAAATCTTTGTATAAAAATACTATATTATCCAAAGAAAAATATTTCAGATTTAATCCAGTATTTCAATATATGTACAACGTATTTCAAGAGAAAATTATTCCATCTAGTAGTTATAGATTGATTATAGATTAAGTCAAAAAAAAATGAGTCCATATATAAAGATAGTGTTGGGATCTTGTATTAGATGATATAAATAGATAGAATTTGAGTTATCGAAATGACTTGCTTAATCTGATTTTAGGTCTTAAATTATAGGTAAAAGTGTAATTTAATGATTTAAGATTCCAAAAGTTCGAATTTAAGACCTATTATAAATATATTAGAAGTAATCATTAAATTAGAATCCTATATCTAGGAATATAGCCGAGTTCTCCTCTATGACAAAATTCCAATTGTGATTCCGATCGAGAAGCAATGATGTTAGTTATGAAGGAGCTTGGAAGGTTGCATGCATTCATCTTTTGCTGAGATATTTTGATATTTTCGGTAAGAGAAGAAAAGTAGGAAAATAAGATATACATATGTTAAGCCAATATTGTATCAAACAATGAATTTAACACTTTCATAAGACGATGCAAAATAATCATATAAATGATTTTAAGAATATCATGATGTTAGGAATTGATATATGGAATAACTATAGGACTAGTAATTGCAAAAGATTTGGAAGAAACCTTATCCAAAATATTTAGAAATGACAATTTCCAATATCATCTTAAATAACTTTAGGAATAGTAATTGGTAAATCGTATTTTCCAAATATCTGAAGGTAAAAATCTTTAGTAATATCTGAAATAAAAACGAGAATAAGAGAGTAGAGAATGCACTGTGCTAAAATACTGTCGAGTTGATATGCAATCCTCATAAGCTTTAGAAAGGGAACCTATAGTTTATATAAAGATCACTACCAAAATGTATGGATCCATGAGAGCTTAAAAGAGAACACAAGAAATGTATCTTTAGTCACCTAAGATAGTGAAATTTCACCTTGTATTCGTCGAAATACATAACTCCTACCTATATTGAGAAATAACTTAAACTAGGAGAGGAAAATCAAACATTGTATTCATCGAAAGAAGCAAACACTATCCATTAGTTAGACAAAACAATCAGACAATTATTCAAACCTTCAATCTTTCATATGTTAGTCAAGAGTGGATAAAGTGTAAAGAATACTCAAGTTTAGCCAAGAGTGACTTGAGTAAAGAATACTCCTTGATATGGTCAATCAAGAATGGATGCAACCTGAAAGAATACTCTGTTAGTCAGGAGTGGCTTGAGCAAAAAAATAATCAGTGTCATCCAGGAGTAGATTGAGGAAAGAATATTTAGAGTTAGTTAGAGTGACCTGAACAAAGAATACTCGATGGTAGTCAGGAGTGGCTTGAGTAAGGAATACTCAAGAGTGACTATAAGCTCAAAGAAATACTAAATGTGTACTTTACACCATTAGTCTGCTTAGTTGAACTTGATTAGTTTAGTAAAAACTAGATGTAGTCTGTTGCGATAGATAAACCAGTTTAAACTATTGTGTGTAGTTTCTCTCTCCCTTTTCTCCTTTTATATTGCATCTGCACTAACCCAAGAAGGGGTGCTAATGCTTAAGAACTTACTAAGACATTTTTACTGAATGTTTTTAAACTATGTATTTGATCTACACATGCATTGGTTTGTTAGACACTAAAACTATGATTTAATCACTTGCTAAAGTAATGATGAATATATGTTAGTCAAGCGATTTAGTGGAGTTGTGAAATCTATATATAAGTGACCTTTCTAAGCTAGAAGAGTAAGCATAAAATAAGATTTTGGATATGTCAGTTTGATCATATCTATTTTAAGGTTTTCTTCAAAAAAAAAAACATTTTAAGCTTCATTAGACGAAATGAGTTGAAACTTTTCATAAGATTTCACCCTTAAGTCCTACTTTCTTAGCATATACTCATTGGTGAAATATGCATAAGATATTGTATACCAAATGAAAGAATCATATTATGATCTATAGTCAAAGTAGATAAGAAAATATACATATAAATGACTCAGTGAAGATGAAAAAGAGTCTAATATGACACATGAGATAAAAGTCTTATTGATTTACAAATAAAATTGTATTATTAATCAAATTATTTATTTTAAAAAGTTTTTAAGAATTAATTAAATCACAATTCAACCATCTCTTTTTTTAATTTTATTGTTTTTCATAGTTGGTATTAGAGCTACACTCCAAAGGATTTAGCACTTGAAAACGGCTAGAGAAAAGATTCAATACGACTAAGACTAAAACAACAAATAATAAATGAAATAAAATCATATGCTGAAAACAAAAAGGATCAGGACACATGAAGTCAAGTCATGCAAAGAATAAAGAAAAAAAAATTGAACAAGGCATAAGATCATTTAGACTCAAGACTGAACCTAGGGTCTAAGCTTATAAAAAAAAAGTATGCGTCTTAGGGCATATATAGACAATAAGGTATGCCTCTATTTTATTTTATTATATATCGTCTTAGATTTATCATATTCATCATGCAATGGTATTTCTTTTGAAGTAAAGAAAACGAATATCTTACCAAAATTAAGAATACTTGAACAAAATATAAGTCTAAACTGAGACAAGGTCATGTCTTTTATAGACAAATGAATCAGATGCATGACTCATTATATATATTTACTATCAAGTCCACAACATAAGAAGTAAAGAGTATGCTTGAAATCATGTAAGAATGTTCGACCTCATGGAGGTAAATGTAGTAAAAAAATGTAAAATACAAATGCGAGAAATAATTTTCTGATGAGACGAAGAAAGGTAACCAGAAAATAAATTAACTCATAAATAGTCATTATTCCCTAGATAGGATTGAAAACAATTATAGATGCTAACCTGCAGGAACTTAAATTGAAAAAAAGTAATCCTCCATGGAAAAGTAAAGACTATGTAATCTCATTCAGATCATGATTATAGAGAAACTTCATCATGTAAAGATCAAACAATCTTAATTGTTTTTCAAAGGAATAAATTGTACAAGTTTGGTTTAACCATCATTTGCTAACCGAAGTTTACATACATGTTGATGAAAAAAGATGAAAACAATTATGAATATAAAAGGCTTGAGTTATTAAAATGCAACACACTTTTCAAATCCTTTTTCTAACAAAGCATGTAAGAAAGAGAGACTAATTGAGGAAGTTTCTGCTCTTCCCTTAGAAGACATTTACTCAGAAAAAGAAGTCATGTGACCTAACAATGCTTTGTCTAGAGGAAGAAATATTTCTCTTTCTTATCCACAAGAGTAAGTTTTTACATATGTGCATATTACTCTACACAGAGTATAAATGAAACAAGTTTCCTATATCTGAAGTGCCAGAGGAAACTGTGTTTCAGAGGTTGAAAAACAGAGAGTCTTAAATGTTCTTTAGACTCTGTAGTATACATCACAAATCCTTCTCCTTTGAGAATACTTCAACAAATTAGGTCATGAAAAGAAGAAAACATAATAGAACTTTCCAAGAAAGAAAAAAAATCATATTCTACAAAAAGCTTAAGGTTTTTTATCACCTTTGAGCAGAGTTTGAAAACATTACTAAATATAATCTTTAATGGAACACGTTTCAGACCTCATATTTTGATGAAAATTAAAATTTTGTTTCATTTCTCTGTGATTTTTTGATGAAAAATAAAATTTTGTTTTATTTCTCTCTGTGTTTTTTACTGTGTCTGTTCTCACTCCTAACCCAATCGAAGAATCAAATACTGACAAGAGACTATCAGATCTTAACCTTGATATTGTAGATAGGTGAATCAACACACAAGAAGGACATAAAAATAGAAGAAAGATCATCTATTTATTCTACAAGGGTCAAATGAAGATTAAAAGACAAAAAGAGTCTAACACTTGAGATGAAGAATTATCTGACTACATATTTTCTGATAAATCTACTCAAATGGGAGCAAAGACTCAAGTCTTCTCAACTTGAAAAATGAGTTATGAAAAAAAAAAGAGATGATGTAAACAAGATCAAGTTTTGTGACAAACTGAAATTTTGATGGATAATTCAGTCTGAACCCTAAAATACAAGGAAAGATCTTTCAAAAAGTAAAAGTTGAAGAGCTCAATTCATAAAAATAGAATCATGTTTGTTTATCGAGAAAAATACTTGAACTTCAATTATCTCTCTCCGTCTGATCAAAGCGAAATCCAATGAATTATATTCTTTAGAATCATAGAGAAATGCTACAAAATGATAAATACATAATAAACAATATAAGCAGAATATACACAAACCAAATCCTCATTCATAATTGAAGATATTTAAATGATGATATATCAAACTGAAGCTTGATAAAGTGGACAAACTTCCTCAAAAAGAAATTTTATCTTCAAATGTTTTTTTTAACTGCGAAGATATCTTCAATATTTCGCAAAACATTAAATAACATACTATAACATATTTGTGATAGAAAGACAAAAGTATGTGTGCGTGGTCATCTAAGCACCGCTCAACAGAAAAAAAAAAATTGGTAAATAAAGATGAAATGATAAATGAACAGTGATCAAACTCCCAAAAAGACAAAGGACAACATAATCTCTTTTTGAAATTTGTATTCTTTAAAATGCGTTCATCTATAAAAGTGAATCATTTCTCTCTTCTTTTACAACAAAAAATGTACATAATATATATATTCTCTTTTCTTCTGTGTTCTATCTTCCCAAAGGAACTTTGGCACTTCAAAAGCAGCTTCCTTCTATGCAACCAAGGTCACTACATATAAAAGCAAAAGAAAAATGAACACTAGTATATACAAGTAATAAATACTTACTATTAAAGAGAGATTAATGGCTTATATGGTAGAGGACAGGGAGAAATAAGAAAGAAGACTTACTTTTATATAATTAAAATTGAGAAAAATGACGCTAAAGAAAAAAAAAAAGAAATAGAAATATTGCGATAAATGATATTAAAAAATATTGTGATAAATGTTATTTAGTAACTGAGACTAAAAGTGAGGACTGAAATATTTTTTTTCAAGACGTTAACTAATCAAATTATAAATTAGGGTAAGCAGAAGTTGAAAAAGTTTTTTTACAAAATTAATAAATCTAAAAATAAACAATTATTTGTACTTAACCAAATGACTATATTGTTCCTTTAAAATCACTCTACCTTTTTATTTTACGTTATTGTGCAAAACAATTCAAAGAAACATGTGCTATCCTTTGGTAAAACGTGGCTTCGCCAATGCAAAGAATTCACCTGCATCACAAAATGTGGTGGTCCAACATATTTGAGAAAGACACCTCCATAAACATTTCACACCAGGGTTTCTGAAAATTAGAAATTTCCCTTGTCCATTGCTGAAAGAGACTGCCACACTTGGTAGAAAGCTAGGTTGCTAGAAAGTGAGAATATTCAGATTAGTAACGAAAGTGAAATCTCATCAAACCGTTTCGTATTGTTTGTTTTTGCATCTTGGTGAGGTTTTCTACGTTGAGATGTGGTCATTGTTCTGTTCACAAACTAGAGAGGCAATGATGAGGAAATAAAGATTGTCTTGTAATATTCGGAAATGGCATCAAATGGCTTTGGTAAATAATGAGAGTCACGGGTTAGTTCTTGAATGTTCTTTTGCATGGTACTTTTGGTTCAGGGTTCCTTTGATTTGGTGAGTTGCGATCGTGACATGCCATCGTAGAAGTTGTCAAATAAGAGATTAATCAATGACTTATTTGATCAAAAGCAGTAGTGTTTAAAGTTCTCTTTTTGTTTTTAGTATTTAAAGTGAGTGAGACCACTCCAACAATGGTGATAAAAAAAAAAAGAGAATATAAGGGGATATATGATAAATAGAAAAGAGGGGATTAGGTGTGTAAAAGAAGTTACTTAGTGGGAGAGTGATTGAAAAAAAAAAAGTAAGAAAGATATTTGTTTTTTTATTTAATGCGCAAATTAAGAAATGTTAAGAGTAATGCAGTCAAAATACACACCTTAACTTGCTACCTTTTTTTATGTTTTCTTAATGTAAATAAGTTTTATTAATTATTCTTAATTTTATGGGTATTGTTGAAAAAATAAAATATAACAGTTAAAAAGACTAAATTAAAATTTAAATAAAGAAGTTAATATTCTATAATGGAGGGGTATATATTATGTACGGGTTAGAAGGAGATAGGGGAATAGAAGGATGTCAATTCCATTGATAAAAGGATACATGAGTCTCCAAAGAAGATGACAAAGGAATATTTTCGTATAACATATCGTAGCACAACATAGTTGGGGAAAAATAGTGTTTTAAATCTTTTTTGAGTTTAAAGACTCTTAGTGCACAACAATTAGGGTGGAGAGTGCTTTTTGATAAGATCCCACCGAGGGTAAATTTAATGTAAAAAGGGGTATATATTGGTAATATCTTGTGTGAACTATATAAGAAATCATAGGAGACAACCACAAATTTATTTTTCAATTGCAGAATAATTAAGAGAGTATGGAAAATGTATGATAGGTACTTTAGAATAAGTTTAGCGCATCTTAATCAACTTAAGGTTAACTTTCAGCACTTTCATCTTATGGATTTAAATGGAAAACATAACATGGAAGGGATTGTGGATAGAAATCATTTGAAGGATATGAAACCATAAGAATAGGGTAATGTTTAGGCAATGAAGATAGATGTAGAGGAAATGTGGTGTATGTCCAACTAAATGCATGGTTATGGCTGAAATACAAACTATTAGGGGTTTTATTCTCATATTTCAGACGAGTACCAATGTCTAATGTAATGCTTAAAAACATTGACAAACATAACCGCAGCTGAAGGCACTGGTGTTACATAAATAAAAGAAATACTACTAATTACAGTAGAAATATAAATCCTGTATATAGAAGAATTGGTTACTAGCTGAGAAGATGTTTGAGAGTATTTGTGAGAACAATTAGTAGGACATAAGGAACTGGAAACAGTAGGGAGGAGAAAGAGTATAAATTTTGGTAATATGAAATTGGGAACTCTGTGAGTATGGAATCACTAATAATCGTAAGTCAAAAGGATAAGTGATTAATTGTAAGTTCTAAGTGTGGGATTAGATAGTGGGTGACTACGCATATACAGGGTATTGAGGGTTAAAACACAGAAGGCTCATAACTAGTTCATAAATTTAAAATAGATAGGGTAAGGGGAATTTTCAGAGTATAGAAGTAGTTTTCAACTACGACAGCTACTTAAATTAGCAAAAGGAGTACATGGGATAGTCTAAAACCTAACCACAAAGACCCAAGTCTCTATATTTTGCAGTATGCTTTTTATTTTGTACATGTTTGAAGGAGTATTTGGCCTAGGAAGTGACTTTGCAAAAAAAATGGTAGTAATACAAAGAAAGCAATGCATAATGGAAGCAATCTGTCATATTATCAATAGATATCAAAGGGTAGGAAAGCTACAAAGTATAGTTACAAACCTTTTTAGAGGAAACTGATATATAAGAAAGAGCGGAGAAACAAACACTACAAAAAAAGTAAAAATTACTGATAAGACAAATCCATCGGAAACATCCAAAATTCGTCGGTAAATTGATTATATATAAATTTATCGACGGATTTCTGAGTCCATCAGTAATTACCGATGGATTTCTGAATCCATCAGTAATTACCGAAAAATTTAGGATAAATCTGTCAATAAATCCGTCGATAAATTTAGCAGCAGATGATATCCGTCGATAAATTTAGCGACGAATGATATCTGTCAATAAAATTGTCTATTTTACCGACAGATAAAGTTCTGTCGATAAAATTTCGTCGGTAATTTAATTTATTTTTATAGTGAAAAAAAGTAATAATAATGTAAGCTTGAAGAAGGTATAATTAATGATGAGAAGAAGAAGCATGATAGTTCACTACCAGAAGGTGTATAACAATATTTTCTTTTGCTAAGGAGGAATGAAACAATAGTCATGTTTGTGTGGAAAGATGGGAACATATATAGCAAAGGAAATTGGAGCAACATGCCAAGAGAACTATATTGATGTTACATATTTATATAAATTGAGAATTATTGCTACTGGAATTTTCTCTTAGTCGCACATATGACTAAGACTAATAATACTCCTTTTTGGATGATATCTTTTATATATCATATTATACATGTTTTTTGTCAGTTTAATATTTAAATATAGAGATATGGGGTGTTGTAGGATTTTAGGAATGTTTAGGAGTACTTTTTATCAAAACACCCTAAAATCTCGTTTTGTATAGTACTAATATAAGGGTTTAAACATCCCTTTGTACTTTCTATTTACTCTATTATTTTGATGGTAAAAAACTGTACGGGTTACAATGAGTGCTTAGCTCTAACCAATCTCTATAATTTGTCCTTACCCCTTTGATTTGAGTATAGAATCATGGACTTGTGTATTTGTTTTTTATCCTTTTGAGTATATTGTTAAATTCAGACTCCCAATGTTTAAATTTGAACTAGGTTGAGGGAGAAAGCAAATTTGACACCTTATGAGAAAACAAGAATGATCAGCATACATGTTAGTTTTGAATTCTCTTGATTGAGATTTGATTTTAAGAACATAGAGACAATATAACTGACAATTTTGGTATATACATGTTGTTCTGCTGTTAAACAAGTTCTTTAAAGTTATTTTGATAATATTTGAGGTATTTAGATGACAAGGTCTTGAGAAAATTCTTGATGCAGCCATTGTGGCGCTAGGTGCAATTTCGAGAGGGTACTCTCGGGATAGGTTGCGTTGGGCGCCACTTACCTGGGCCAGGCGCATTCCTCTCGAGTTTGCAGAGTCAAGCGCCACTCGCTTAGGGTTTAGCACTTTTCTCTTATTTTTACATGCAATATCTATGTTTTTCTTAGACTCTTATGCTTTTTATTTATTTATATATATTGTATTTACTTGTTTCATTAAGTATAAATTGAATTATATTTAATTACGTGAATGTTTGAATTTCATATTTATTGTTTGTGAAAGGAATGATGTATGATTTGAAATATTTTGGCATGTTATGAATTGTGGATTTAATGTTATATATTGATGTGAATGATAAAATTGAGGTCATATATTTTGGATAATGTATAAGTTATCGCTTGCTTGTGTGTATTAAGTATTAGCATTTATGTTTTAATAAGGATCCTCTAGATTCACTAGTGATCTAAGTCACATAGACTAAGATGTCAAGTAGTGAAAACCTGATACGGGAGTTCATACATACTGAGATCGCTGGTAAACACTCGATATTAGATGTTTGAATTTACCTTGATCATTTCTCTTAGATTGACTAGTAATATAAATCTTGAATATTGGATTAAATTTAATTTGTGGTAGTAGTCAACTTAATACAAGTCTTTCAGAAATAATAGGTCCATGTATACCTTACGTGTTTGATGTGTGTCATACGAACTATAAATGTATATGTAGTTTAAATGTTAATTAATATTGATTTTTGAAATAAAGAGAAATATGGTAATGATATATGAATCTAATAAGTCATAACTATAAGTGAATATTGAATATAATTATTTTATTTACTTATATCATTATATGTAAAAAAAAAATTAATTTCACTAGTTTACCTTATATTTGTGTTGTGTTTGTTTATTTTAAATTTATGATAATTATCTATTATACAGGAATAGATAGTATTATAGATGGTGATGTTTTAGAATCAACATGATGGAATTCATTTTTTTGTTATATTTGAATATTGTAAAATTTCTATGAAAAATATATATTTTAAGATATTGAGTGATATATATATTTTTTGTAATTAGAGAATTTTATATATATAAAATGAATACGAAATAAAATTTAAATATTCAGTATATAAAATTAGGATAAAATATGTACTTTAATGAGAATATAATAAAAAAGAGCTCTAGTCTAAGGAAAAATTTCTAAAATTTGTGTTGTTAAAACATAACTTTTAAAAAATATTCCTCTTTAATATAATTATTCTAATTTAAACAGATGGTATTTTTATTTTTGTAGAAGCTATCACATATCTCGTTATAATAGTGTAGCTAGTCACTCATCATTTCCAACTTGAATAATGTTAATCGATTTCAATTGGATTTATTTAAAGTATGGTATTAAAATAGTCCATAGAAAATCAAAGACATGTTTTATAATTAACAAGTTTATACATATATATTTTATTTAAGTCATAGAGTTTTTTTTTTAAATAATAAGGTTTCAGTTTTAAGCTTTATCAATAAAAGAAAGAAACAAGGTCGAGGAGAAATTTCATTAAAAATATGTTATGTTTATTATTAGAAAAGACATGTCTCTTTACTAACTTAAAAAATTATTTTAAACAAAAATAAAATAAACAATAATATTTTATATTATATTCTCTTGGATATATATGTCCCTTATTGGCCTCCATTTTCAAAATGTTATATTCTCTTGTGGAAATCAAAATTATTGAAAGAAAATACATTCATATTTCTTTTCAATAATTTCATATTTTAAAAGAGTTTTCCAAAATGTTAGATGTGTGTATCATTTTTTTATCGGTAATATATATATATATATATATATATATTTGCAAATTGATTTATACAAATTTGTATTAATGTGAACACACTAAAGAAACAATCTACGCAAAGTCTTATTATCTCATAAATCAACATTACTAAACACAATCCCTAGTTACACATATGCTTGTATATCACAAAATTGGTATTTTTTAAATTTCGCCAACATTTCATCCACACTTACTCTACTACTCATCAGTTTCATTGATGCATGTATCATTAACTAGTAAATTAATTAGAGTGTGTTTATTTTAACTTTTAGTGGTCTAAAATACAAGTCTTGATTCAACACTTCATCTAAATTAAAATACTTCAAAGAAAAGTTTTATTTTTCACCGCTTAATCAACTTGAATAAAATTATCTCTTTAGGAAGTATAATATAGTTTGTACAAAAAAGAATGTGCATGTATATTCATGTTATGGAGTATTATATAACACTAATTTATTTATTTTATTACTTTCTTAATAAAAAAAACTGATTTGTCCTTTTTAATTTTAAAAAATGAAAAAAAAAATTTCTTCTCCCCCGATGTTATTTTATCTCCAACTATTTTTGATAAACATGCAATCTTTAGTTCTAAAGTTTCCATCATGATCTATTTTTAAACTTTTAAATTTAAAATAAATTAATTAATAATATTTAACTACTTATAATTTAAGGATGGAATCCAAATTGTTAAAGACATTATATATGATGGATTAGGATTAAACTTAATAACTCACAATAAATATTATTTGAACACTCCAATCTAATATTATGTAGAATACAACAAAAACTATAAGATATGAAGAAAAATAACTCACAATAAATATTATTTGAACATTCCAATCTACTATTGTGTAGAATACAACAAAAACTATAAAATATGAAGAAATATTACAAGGTTGATCAGTCTTTAATAAATTTAGAAATTAAATAAATAACTCAAGAAAATAACTCTAGTTTCTAAAATTTTCAGAACTAAAATTTGTATTTCAAAATCAATACCCTTATTTAACATGTATTTGACTCAAATAAATTTTGCTCAACCTCTAAAAGCTAACCTGATTTATTATTAAGCTATAACCTCCTAATTTAATGCTAACATCAACATTTTAGCACCTTTTCAAGTGACTAATTAATTACATAAATAGAAAACTAAAAACACTATCTACTAAGTACTTGCTACTTTAAACTCTATGGAAAAAACAATCAAAATATATGAAAGTATAATTTAAAATTTGTCATATGGACCCACACTTCAATTGGAGAGTGCTTCTTTTAGTGTCTCCAAAGATTCTTCCTCCACCTCCATAGCATAGATAAAAGGACAATTTTGTCTTTAGATTAAAATATAATTTAACCTTATTTCTTACTTTCATCTTTTACTCTTTTTTGTGGCATATCCATTTTGCACCTCCAAGACTTCCATTTCTTCTCCATTAGTTTGAATTATTTGAAGATTTTTAGTGTATGGGTGTAATCTTCCAAATTCTATATTTTATATTTCAGTATGCATTTTTCTAAAAAACACAGGATTGCAAAATCTACAAGGTAAATCTAGATTTGATATTACTTTTCGAATTCTATAATACAGTATGCTAACAAGGTAAATCTAGATTTGATATTACTTTTCGAATTCTATAATACAGTATGCTAACAAAAAGGCTTATATATTGGGGTGCTCCTTTTCTGAAAAAGAAAAAATTACATGCATACAGTGCTCACATATCCAAATATATTCCAAAACAATTTCGACAAGTTTCTAAGTAAAGGAGATAAAGGAGAAATCTATCCCAAAACAACTTCTAGGAGTTTGACAGTAAATGAGGCACAAGAGGTGCTCACAGTGAAAGATGGAGACTGAGTGATGGAAGAGGGTTAATATATTTTTTTTATTTAAGGACAAAAATGTCATTTTGAAAATATGGAGGTGCAGGAAGAACCTATGGAGGTGCAGAAGCACTCTTAATTAGATTGTTTCGGATCCAAAACTTTTTTATTTAATCTTTCATCAGCCCAAATCAAATTAAGAACGAATTCGAGTTCAAACTCATTCTTAAAATATGTTTTTTTAGTTCAAATGTCTTGAACCACTCCACTCAATGTTTCCTTTAACTTTCTAACCCTTGATGTAGTGACTAATCCAGTTAAAATTTGTAAATGATCATTTGTATTATTTGGTTTTGCATGTTCTTAGGTCTGATTAAACTTAAGTTCTTAATTCTCATCAATACTTTGACTATAAAAATACATATTTTGATTGAGAGATATATTAGAATGATTTGATATTGATAGATTATTAGATTCATCATCAAGCAATCGAGTAAATCTTTATAAAAGACTACAATATTAATTTCACCCAAATTTTACAAACTTTAAAATTTAGTATTTTTGTTTTTTTATTCTTATTTTTATTTAATGCGTGACTTCTAACTTATATTTAGATTATAGTAAGATAATGGGAAGAAGAAATATTTAGTCACTTTTTATATTTAATATAAAATAATTTAGAAAGAGAAAAAGTGATTTTATTTATTTATTTTTTTATCAAACTTGATTTGATTTTCATATTCTTTAAAATTGATAAATTATTTATTCAACTTTTAACAATACATAAATTAAAATCCTTCTTCATTTACGGTTTATTTGTTTCCAACCATGGAAACTTATTCAGCGAATAAAGGTGGTTGAAGTTTGAAAAACAAGACCTAAAATACGAAAAACGAAAAAAAAATCACCTTATACTTTTCGTTCTTATGTACTTTGATTTTATAATTAAATAACATAATTAATTTCATAATAATTAAATAAAATATAATAAAAATATTTATTCTTTTATTCTAAATCATAAATAATTGAAAAATATATAAAAATTAAATTTATAATACAATAAGAATGTTAAAATAATTAATAAAATAAATATTTTATTAATATATGTTTTATGTTAAATATATAAATAAAATTAATAAAATTATAAAATAAAATAATAAAATAATTATAAAAATAAAAAATATTAATTATAAATTTACAAAATAATAACAAAAATACGATGATTATAAAATAATAATAATAATAATTTTAAAAACTAAAAATAATAATAAAATCATAAATAATAATTACAATAATAAAATAATAATGATAATAATAAATTTAAATAAATTTATAAAATAAAAATAATAATATTAATAATAATAATAATTTATTTTTAACTCTAATTTTATTTTATTAATTATACCTAATTTTATTTCATGTATTAAAAAAATTATTTTATCAATTACACCTATCATATTACTTACAAACTATTATAAACTTTTATTTAATTTCTGATCATCTTTTCTTTAATCTAAATTAAGTTACTCTCTACTCACTTCAAATTCATATTTTTCTACTCTCTCAGATCTATTCTCAAATCCAAATATAGTCTTAATGACTACTTGCTATAGTCATAAAGATGAAAAAATATTAAATTTTATATATTTTTTAAGTTTAAAGACAGGTTTGTCATTTTGTTAAATATAAAATCAAAATCAAGTTTGATAATGAAAAAATAGAGACAAAAATTTTATATTTCTCTTAAAAGATTAATTACGCTCATAATTTAGAAAAAAAAATTCAAAGGAGAACAATGCGAACTTATCTGGTTGTTTCAATCTGCCGTGTATTTGGTTAAGAAAATGAATTAAAAGAATAGTGATCTGAATAAGAATTAGAAGCTAGTTTTATTTGGTATAGTTCTGTATAATTACATGTTTGGGAATCTAATTACTAGAGTTTTTGAAATCATAAACGCAGATTGAATACCCCACCAAAATTTCTCACAAGAATTTGAAATACCAAGCTAACTTTCCTAATTTCTGAAAAAGACCCTTAACAACTCCATTTCGAACATCATTAGATTTTCTCTAGCATTTGTATGGTTAGAGGTAGACGAATGGATGAGGAAGTTGGAACGATATTCACTCATTTGTTAAGCTAGCTAGACAAAAATGGTAGAACAAGAGCACGTGGGCACAAGCATACGTCTAAGTACCATCATGGATCCTCACCAACTTTAGTTTACTCCATTTTCCTCCTCACAATTTCACTCACAATAGGCTGTTAGACCATGCCATTTCTGCAAGAGAGAACATTCACACCATGAACAAGTTAAATTGGTCATCCCATCTTATGGATTCACGAGATTGCAATGTCACCACTTTCATGGCATCGACACTTTTTACAGGATGCACTATTTTATAAAAAATAAAGAGAGAGATACCTTGATAAGGTTTACAATAAATTTAATAAGTTTTGATACCATTTTTTAAATTGAAATTTAAGTCTATTTTAATCTCATTTTAAACCTTACAAGATGGTTAGAAGGGCTTATAACGTGAAGTTTGGGCCACTAAACATGTTGGTTGCTGTTTATTAGTTAAAAATTAAAATTTATTTAATTTTAAAATTATGTAAAAAAAAGTAAAGGGTATATGAATATTTACTGTAAATAATAATTTCTATTTCTATTGAAATATTATTAGATGAACAACTCTTCTCATAAATATATAAATAGTTTAAAATATAGATTATTTTTTTCTTGGAATAAAAATATTGAAATATATCTTTTTATAATCACTTAACTAAATAAGAATATTTATTTTCATTTTCATATTTCGAATATTCTACATCAACTAGAGATAAGACCAAATGATAATAAAGACAAACCTAATCTTACAAACATGTTTTATGAGGTTGAATTAATATTAATCTCACTTTTTAATATAGTATCAGAATCTATCTTAATACAGTTTATAAATATATTATATCATTTATTATTGGTTTATTATTGGACCATCCACAAAATATCTAATCTTATATTCAAGATGTCCATATCTGAATATAAAAAGTATATTGATGATTTCATAAAAAATAAAATAAAATTATAATATATAAATATATAAATAAAGATAAACTTCATTTTACAATCTCGTTTTCTAATCATATGAATAAAAAAATAGTTATGTGAAATAAACATTTCTCAAAGATTCAACTTTTTAAATATTTTCTTTTATTGTTATGGAGGTAATTTACTTTAATCGTACTTATTATTCTCTTTTAATAGTGGTATGTCTTCATCGTTTCGTGTTGAAATGTCAAAGACAAATTTCAAAGTTGTAAAGAAAGTTTACACCTTCTCTTTCCACAATGAATAAAGTTTTTATCCTCAAACATAAAGTTTGACAATATCGTTAATAACTCTTTACAGTTATCTTGAGCTTCTTTACCTTGCAACTATAACTTTTTCTTAGGAAAGAAACTCAATATATTTTACATCTATGTTACGTTATAAATAAGTAAGAGATTAAAACATTACTTTCAAACTTATATATTTGTTGATTTTTTTACTTATATATTATTTATTTTTACTCAAAATAAAACTAAGACTATGAAATTGTTGATTTTTTACTTATATATTATTTATTTTTACTTAAAATAAAACTTTCAGCTTACAATTTTTATTTCTAACGATAACTTTCTGCACTTGGACCCGATAAGCTTGTGAAATTGTTAAAGCAGACCACCCTGTAAAAAGGAACCAGATAAATAGAAATTTCTTATAATAATGGCATCACGTTACTTTGTAGTTGTTATATATAGGTCCACGTCAGTGAAATTTCGTAAAATAATAAATTTACTATAAATGTTTCGTACTTTGTTATTCTCCCTTCCAGAGAATCTTGGTACACTTTTGTAGGTTATAGTATATTGTTGTTTTGCTTTTGTCCTTTGAAAAGTATATGATTCCAACTATTAAATGAAACGTGCCATGTTTTATGACTTTCGAACATCTACAATATTTGTTGGTTAGACATAGAGAAAGACCTTAATCTTAATTATACGCTAACTAGTTAATTCATTTAGGCTTAGCATCGAAACATAATATATTTGGACGAAGTTTTAAAAAACGTGTAGAAGAAAAAAGAAGTTAAAATAAACTTATATAAGTTAAAAGATATTTTTTAAATATATATATATATATATATATATATATATATATATATATATATATTACAAATTAATTTACACATAAATTATGAAAAAAAAAACTAATTTTAAGTTCTTTCTTTTTGTGCAAGTGCTTGTGAAGAAGTATATTCATATAAATCCTAAAATCTGTTAGAACCAACTTCCTTTTTGAGGTATTTAAGGAGATAAACACATGAAAAAACTTAACTTTGTACTTTCTTTTCAACTTGACCTTAATTTGGATATTATTGGTTTATTTCAATCAATGACATTAACTCTTAACTCAATCATGTTAGGACATAGTTGGCTCAACCTTACTTTAAAGATGTCAGATGGATTTTTTTTATATTAAAATCAATTATAACTTTCTTTCTTTTGCATATATATACATCAAAGTTATTTTTTAGATGATGCTAATCATGATTTTATTTATTAATATCCACGATGATTTTCAATTGATGTCAAACATAAGTGGTTGTTGTTAATTGAAATCATTTTTTTTGTTATGGTATTAGGAGTTTGTTTTTTTGGCTAATGTCGATCAAATGCAGGTAAGGATTGCTTTTTGGCCAAAGTTAATCGGTGTTTTCTTAATCGTATTGTTCGTAGCCTGTTGTGTATAGCCTATTTTTGAATATTGAGTTTTATACTATATTTATCAATTAAACCATTAATATTGTATATTAGTTAAAAATTTATTTGTTCATATGTAACTTTGTCTTTTAGTAAAGACACTAATGATTATCTTTCAAAGTCTTAATCTATCAAGACAAGAAATTTTCTTTTCAGATAAGGAACTATTTGATGATAGAGTTAAAATTTATAAGTTAAAAATTATTAAAAAGAGGTTTATATTTAGATCAAGTTTGTATAGAGAATAAAAATTTAAAATGGAATAAGGATGTGAGGTGATAAAACACATAAGAGTATTTCTTACATACTCTAGATGATGTCTAAACATATACTCCAAATCTATTAATATTGGACATTGATGTTTAACATGCATGAAGAGGCTCATTAGAGTGATGGACAATAAAAATATATGAAGGAAAAAAAGGAATTATCATATTATTAATAAAAAAAAAGGAATAATCTTTAGAAGATGTCATTATTATTTTCTTTTCTTTTCCTTCTTCTTTTTATTTTTCTTTTTGTTACATATTATATTTATTATTATAATAATAATCTGTTAATTCACCGACCAATTTTAATGATGAAATATATGACAGTAAATTTATCTATGAATTCAATGCATTGAAAAATTAACAACAGATAATTTAGTGATTAATTTACTGACAAATAATTTGGTGGTTAATTTATCGACGGTCAAAATTCGTCGCTAAATTAATCACAAAATTGTTTGTTGGTAAAATCTGTCTGTAATTACCAATGGATCAAATTCATTAATAAAACTCGTCTGTAAATTTATTGTCAATTGATTTGTAGCTAAAATTCGTTGGTAACTCTCAAGAAGTGGAATTTAAGCATAACTCAACCTTACAAAACTGGCTTAGAAAGTGGGTTTGCACCCATTTATAAACCATTGAAAGGGCTCATCTTTACTCAATATGGGATCTTCAACACATCCTCTCACACCGAGACCGCTCAACTCGTGCATGAGACTATATTGTTTAAGGGTGGTCCGATAGCGGGTGGTCCTCAAGAACCGTACTAGGATAGGCTCTGATACCATCTTAAGAAGTAGAATTTAAGCCTAACTCAACCTTACAAAATCAACTTTTAAAGTGAGGTTTGCATCCATTTATAAACTATTGAAAGGTCCAATCTCTAGTCGATGTGGGATCTCCAACAGTAACGATATTTTAACAACGGGTACATATCAATTGTTAAATTTCCATCGGTAATTATGAAAATTCTTGTAGTGAAAGATGGAATGTCATGAGGAGTAAACTTATTTCTAGAGCAAGGCAAAGTTGTTGCATAAATCAAATATTCAAAAGCTTTAATGATTGATAATCAGGTTTAGATACATGTATAATTTGGTAAGGTGATTTTGTTGTAAAACCAAATAGGGAACTTGTTAATTAGAAAGGCAACAATCGAAACACATTTCCCATAATTGGATTGTTAACTTGGATTGAAAAATAAAGCATGAGAATTATTCCATAAATGTTAATGTTTTCTCTCAAATATTGAGTTTTGTTTAGGTTTTTCCACACAAGAAAATTGATATAAAGTCCCTTGCTTTGCTAGAAAATCAGTAAGAGAAAGTTCTTTTGCATTATCATACTTGAAACACCTGTTTGTATTCTCAAACTAAGTTTTAACCATTTAAAAATAATGTTTTCTAACGTTAACAACTTCATATTTATATGTTTGTAAAAATATCAAGGTAAAATGACTACAACTATTCACCAAGATTTAAAAAAATTATGTTTTCCATCATAAATAGGCTTATCATAAGGCTCTAAAATGTTATAATGTAATATATCAAATAATGATTAAAACACCTTATTGAGTGAAGTGAAGGTAATATTCTAAACTTAATAAAAGGACAAATTTGATAATTTGAAGTAGAAAAATTACATAGAATATCAAAAGAAATGTCATTACTTAAAAGTTCAATGACTTTATTAGAGATATGTCTAAATTTAGAATGTCAAATAGAAGCATTTTAATCCAAATATGGATTTGAAAAAGCATTATCTGTACTAATAAAGACAACATAATTAAAATGGAAATGATTATAAAGTATAACATAGGAGAAAGTTGAATAATGTCACTAACACCTAAATAAAAGATTCATCTACATCTAAACAAAGCATTGATTGAAATAACAAAAAGAAAAAAGAAAAACCAACCATACACTAGAACAATCAATTGTAAGACATTAGAGTTTTCATCCATGTTATTTGTGGAAGAAAAAAAAGGGAATATTGGAATGAATACAAAAAAAATTAATTCTAATACTTAAGAGATAAAAAATAAATAATTTATTAAATCAAGATGATAGTTTATAAAAAAGATAAGATAATGTTGTGTATAATAACAAACGTAAAATTATATATATAATAACAAACATAATGAGAAGCTAAAGTGAGCAGAAAAGAAAACAAAATAAATTGATTGCTTAATATATAATATTAAATTATATTTCATTCTCATAACATCGATAACTATTTTGTAACGCCAATCAATATTATTTTTTTTTATTGATGCTAATGAGATTATTTTTTAGCTCATGTGAATTGAATTTTTATTTACGTTGATATAAGTTATTTTTTTCAACTAAAAATGTTGGTATTATTTTAATGGTATTATTTTTTTAATGGTATTTTTTATTTAATATTTGGTAGTATTTGAAATACTCTATAAAAAATAAATTTAATAAATTTGAATTGTCTTATCTAAAAAATATTTAAAAAATTAAACAAGTTGAAATGAAAGTAATTTGAATTCAATATTTTTTAATTTTCTAGTAAAATATTTGTTAAGAAAATTTAGAGAGAAAACACTAAAGAGACCTCCATAAGAGATTGAAGTCATCTTTAACCCAAAATCTTAAAGACATTAGATTTGTAAGTATTTTTTTCTTATATATTTTTTAAATTTTTTATTTATATTCAATGTGAGATTTACACTCACACTTAAATAACTCAAAAGTACTAATATTAAATGATTATAAATTTATTTTTGTATTATTTTCTATTTAATTGATATGAATTCTTTTATCTCATTCTCATTCTTATTATGCTAAATTTTAGTTAAATATTTAAAAGATAGAAATCACAAAAGAAAAAAAAAACATAATATAATATTTAATATTGAAAGAAAACACTTATTTTTAATGTCAAATATTAAGAGACTATAATTGTAAATATTTAATAAAAATATCAAATATACCAAATGGAAGCTCATTGTACTTGTGATCCTTCTAAAACTAATTTATTTATAATTTTTTATTCGTCCGCCATGCATGCATTTATTTCTTTTGTTTTTCTGCTAAACTCATTCATGGCCTCTGCTCTTCACAATTTCTCGCGCCTCTCAACTTGTATTGGATTTATTCCTTTAAAAGAATTTGAATTTGAATGTTCTGTAAAACAGATTTTAGTATTTTAAAGCTTTCAAGTTTAAACATAAAAACTAACAAACATCTCTTACTTTATTTGTTAGAATATATTTATGATATTTTATTAAAGGTGGCAATGCGGATAATGTATTTAACCTGCTAAAAATATGTTAGGCAACATAAAATTTGTGGGTTAATAGATATGTTTCGCAATGCATAATTATAGGTTTACATATTTGCAGGCTAATCCTCGTAAATTAAAAAAAAAAAAGACTTTTCATGATATTTTAATTTTAAATTTCAAAATCTTAAGAAAACAAGAATTTATTATAAATATAATAATTTAAAAATTTAAAGATCAAAAATTTACTATTTACTACAATCATTTAGTTTTTATTATAAATAAAAAAAATATAGTATAAAAGAAATATTAAAATAGATATTAACTAAAATTTAAATGTATATTTATAAATATCAACACCCAATTTTGTGTGGATAAACAAATTATTTCTTAAAAAAAATTAATCAATTCTTGAAAATATATATATATATATATATATATATATATATATATATATATATATATATATATATATA
>Ga0209489_104386_pt1 | contig 26081 bp, 29 predicted proteins | sample SiratrowhiteBW_FD_187527 | JGI IMG/M metagenome (GOLD analysis project Ga0209489, IMG submission 187527) | Root nodule microbial communities of legume samples collected from California, USA - Siratro white BW (SPAdes) (version 2) | ecosystem: Host-associated > Plants > Roots > Nodule | place... | reverse complement strand
ATCGCGCGCGAGAGGGTCAACTCGCTTCGTCGTGCCGATCCCGACGCGGACGTCGATGAAATCGAGGTCTACCTTGCCTACCAGACCCAGCTGCGCGACCCGCTCGAGCTGCGGCACATCGCTCCCGACATGCGCTTCATGAACGTCTCTCACGTGACCGAGGACGATGTGGCCAGCGCCGAGGCATCGGTGCGGAATCAGGAAGCGGCGGAATTTCCGGACTATCTGGCAACGCGCTGGCAACCGTGGGAAAGCGTGGTGAGGCGCATCGCGCCCGAAGATTATGCTGCCATGCAGGAGCGGCTCGTCGACGCGATGGGCGAAGAGTTTCAAACCCGTCTGAATCTCCGACTGGCCGAGGAAGTTTTGACAGGCGATGCCGATGCCGAGCGGGTGCTCGGAGCCCAGATCCGAAACGAGATCGCCCGCGAGATCAAAAGCGCGGTCATGCACCAGGTGCTCGGGAAACTCGGCCTTGATCTATAAGCCTCCTGTGATGGAAGGACCCGTCGATCCGCCTAGCCGCCAAAGTGAAGACAGTCCTCGATCCTTTCGAGGACGGGCGTGTCTGCATGAGCCATTCGGCGAATGAGCTGCCGTCAATTTCCGGTCGCGTGGTCCTTGCGGACGATCACGGTAAAGATGCGCAATCCACTGACGATTCGTGTACCGCAATTCATGCGTTCGCGTCCCGTTGAGAACGCCGCTGAAGACTACTGATAGGCCGGACGAATAGATGGCGAGCAGATCGGAATCTCAAGTAGCCCTTGTGCAACGTAGGCTGTCGATATCCGTTCCCCGAGATCGATAGGACCTTCGCAGCATCACACTCGAATCCAGATCGCGAAACATGCTGTAATTCCGTCGGATCCATTGATGCAGCTCGGTGGACCAGTCCTTCTCGTTGCGCAGATATCCAGTGAAGGAAAAGCTAAGTCGGTCTATATATCTCTTGAGGAACAGCGGAAGCGCGGGAATCCGAAGCACCCGCTCGCCATCCATCGTTTCAGGTAATCCGCCGCGCAGCACGAACTCATTGTGGACGGTGACCAGCGACGCCGGCGGAATTCGCCGCCGCAGCATTTCGTAACCGCGAAAGGAGATGCGGTCAGCGCCCGCAACGAAGAGGATGACAGGGGCGACATAGCAGCGCGCCGTCTCCTTCATGAAGCCGATCTCCTCGCACATCTTGAAGAATTCGTCGAAGGCGTGAAAGCCGAGATCGATTACCTTGGGTACCCGATCGTGGATGACAAGAGGGTCCATCAGCTGCATCTTGCCGTAAGTATCGATCACATCCGCGGTCTCCGTGATGTTGGGGAGGTAGTCGAGCAATGATGGCTCTTTCAAGTTGACATCAAATGACAGCACTGTGCCGTTTTTCAGCAGCAAGAACTCGCTCATGGCCCGAGCGATGAGAGTTTTACCGACCTGCGGGCTAGGAGAGCAGATGATGTAGATGGGGGTCGCTAACATAGCCAGCAGATCAATTTCGTTTCGTACGTGGGCCCGACCTGAGCAGCTCACCGAATATGCGACTACTTCTCGCCGGCCCGGGTGGCGGACTTGGCGCCGGCCAGTTCCGTCAAGTTGATGCGATCAAATTCGCTCCAGACATTTGCCAGCCAGTGCCGGACATAGCCGCGCAGCACGAAGGAGTTGTTCGCGGGCTCATCGTTGCGAGCTTTGTTTGCGACGAAGTCTATGAATGGGACGGACGCAACTTCCACCTGCTCATAGGCCATCTCGTTAAGCTTCGGTATGACCAACTCAGTCGCATGTTTGATGCGGTGAAAATAGGAATTGTATGTCGCTTGATCCCACTGGAAGAATTGAGTGTCGTTGATGAAGTTCTTGACCAGGTAGTACTTTGCGCCGCTCATGAAGGTCGCGGTTTCAGCGATCTCGTCTAGCGAAGCGATGGATGATCCCAGGATATGGAACACGGCAAACGTGATCTGGCCAGACCGCGCCGAGTCCAGAAATCCGATGTCGCGCAAGGAAGCCAACGCAGAGGACAGTAAGCCTGCGCGAGCGTCGATGACAGTGACGGACAGCCCTGAGTTCAGGGTATCGAAGATCTTCATCTGGTCCGCCGTCGTCGTCATGTCAACGATCTCGGTGATCTCGGGATAAAAGCGCTTCAGCGTTCCCCGCGGCGACTCCGTGTCGAATGCGCGTGTTTGCACATTGTTGACGCTGAAGTAGTCCAGTAGCGTTCGTGATACGGTCGTCTTGCCGACTCCTCCCTTGTCCGCACCGACCACAATTACAACTGGCTTAACCATGGAAATCTCCTGAGACACTCGCTATTGCCGCGCGCAAAGTGCGCAACCGGCGCGTCTCTGCTTTGGGTGCGAACATGGCAGAAAGAAGGGGCAATGAATCTTCGATGCGAGAGCTCTGCAACTGATGAATGTTTTCAACATCAAGCGAGTGACGTCCTTGGATCGCAACGACGATGCAGGCCGAGAATTGGGAGTAAATCACTTGTACTTGTGATCTACGTGAGGTTTGTGGGCGGCTGGAATGCGCGCCGCCAAAAACCAACGGTCTGCCTGTGGTGATCGGCGATTGCCAGAGGTCATCTATCGCGGCCGCTATCTAGATTGGCATGAAGCGAGCGAACCTTACGTAGCGTCAGATTGCGAGCTCGGTGGAAGCGCAATCGAGGCGGTGCTACGCGGTCCGACTATGGCTTGGCAGATCATCAAAGGTCTGCTGGATCGTCGTCTTTTCGGCAGACAGCGAAGTGGCTGGTCAATTACTGAGAGATGACCTAAACGGCCGAGCTCTCACTCTGCTGAAGAATATCGAGATATGCGAGCGCTGATGCTGACGCAAATAGCAAGCATGCATCTGTTCGCGCCGAGGCGAGACTATCGTGTCATGGAGAACAAGATCGAAGGGTGAGCAGGGCGCGCCGGCCGACGGCGGTGGCGAAGCGATATCGAGGACTCTCCGTCGTCGGCGTTGAGCGATCGGGACGATCTTTGTCTTGGGCACAGATTTCGCCGATGAGGCGACGTGGTGCAGGTCGAGAAGAATTTGCAGGGAATGAACGATGGCCTGGCGCGTGTGCGCTCTCGCTGGGCCGCTTCCTTGGGTGCGGCAGACGGTGTACATTACCGTTTTAAAGCGCCCACTCTGACCACTCTTTCGATTTGCTAGGCAAGCCCGCCTGAAATGGGGTGCGAGGTGCGCGTCCAGTTCTCGTTTCTTCTGGTCGGTCGCGCTTTAGATAATTGGTCTGCATACTCGGCCTCGGCGTAAAGCTACATCATGCTCACTTTCATATACTTCATGGGACACCGAAGCTTGTTAGGCATCCCCTAGAGCTGCGCTCTAGGGGGCATCGATCCCGCTGGCGCCACGGTACGAACGCCAGCCGACGAGGGTAACGCAACTCGAGCACAACTGAATGCGACTAAAGCGGATACTTACTGCAACAATCGAGGGAGGCGTGGAAAACAGGAAGTGTCGACCTCATTGCTGCCGCCGAAGGCCGCCGTAAGTAGCGATCCCCTGCCGCAGCGAAGAGCTCCGATCCGGCGATCGCTGGTCAGGCCGGAAATGAAAAGAATTAAGAACAAGCCATTTGGTAAGCGGTTATTTCCACGTCTGTGCCATTCCCCCAATGGCACGATCACAGTGGAAGCTCTGCCTCAGCGTATCCCCCTCTGAGGCCGTTTTTCTTGGTGATAGCTCTATTTTTGCATTTCGCTACCTGAAGACTTAAAGCTGACTACCGCCTTGTTTGGCAAAACGATTGAGCAAAAGCGGCACTCGAGCGGCCGCGTGGTAACTGCCCGATGATCGAATATCTCCGCGAGCTAAAGGCGGGTGGCTAGACGCACTCTGCGCGCAACAGCGAGGCGCTTGCTAGAGCGTTTCATGTTTTGACGGAAGCATAACCGGCACTGGCGAAGTAGTTGGCGCATTCGCGAGGCTGGATGTCCTGGATGAGGTGACCGATATGGCGCCAAGTGTCCTCGATGGTGCGCTTCTGAGCTTGCCGCATCCAGTGTTTGATCTTGGAGAATGCCTGTTCGATCGGGTTGAGGTCGGGCGAGTATGGCGGCAGGTACCAGAGCCTGGCGCCAGCAGTCTGGATCATCTGCCTGACAGCTTTCGACTTGTGGCTTCCGAGATTGTCGAGAATGACGATGTCGCCTTCGCGCAGGGTTGGCAGGAGAAGGTGCGGATCAAGCACGGGCTTGCGGTGACCGCCCATCTTGCCAGGCGCAGCCGAGCCGGTCGCCCGCTGCCGCTGTGACCACTTCACCACCGACGAGACCGCAACACCAAACCGTTCCGCCACAGATCGGCAGCTCTCGCCCGCCAAAACCGACGCCACCACACGCTCGCGAAGATCCAGAGAAAGAGGTCGGGTCATGCGATGCTGGCCTCCAATCCAGTCAGCATCTTGAATCACAAACCGCCAAAAACCGGAATCCCTCCGATTCAATTAAGCAAGGAAATGCTCTAAGCGCCTGGGCTGCTAGAAAGTCAATTCGGTGGCACCGTCGGGGCGGCGCCTAGCTGCTCGGCGCCTGGCGGGAGTGTGGTCCCCGATGGCATGGTGGTCGGCTGCGCTGCGTCCTTTGGGGAGCGGCCGACGATAATTGTGAGCAGACCCTCGCCCCACAGCCGCTGCGCTGCTCTCCTGGCGTCCTCCAACGTCACCCCATCGACCACGGCGTTGTGCTTTTCGAAATAGTCGATGGGCAGCTTGTCAAGCTGATGCTGCAACAGCGTTCGCGCAAGCTTTGATGATGTGTTGAGAGCCAGCACTTGCGAGCCCTTCAGGTAGGACTTTGCATCATCGAGTTCCTGCTGAGTCGGTCCTTCCTCGGCGATGTGGCGGACCTGCTTCTCGATTTCTTCGACCGTTTCGCCGGCACGATCGGTGTAGGTGCCGCTATTGCCGAGAAACATGGCTGAATGATCCAACCAGACCAGGTTCTCATGGACCGAATAGGCCAGCCCGCGCTTCTCGCGGATCTCGCGGAACAGGCGCGACGTCAGGCCGGCACCGCCGAGAATGTGGTTGACGACATAGGCGGCCATAAAATCGGGCTCGCTGCGACGGACGGCTGGACCGCCAAAAGTCACAACTGTCTGCGGCACGTCGAGCGGAATAAAGACCCGCTGCGGCGGCTTTGCTGCGACGACTTCGGGAACCGGCGTCACTTCCGCTTTGGTCGGCAGGCTGCCAAAGGACTTGTCGAGCAGTTTGCAGAGGACCCCTGGATCGACGTCGCCGACTACCGCGATCTTGAGCGTGTCTTTTGCGATCACGCGTCGGACATAGCCCTTGAGATCCGCGACCTCGATCTTCGGCACGCTTTCCAGCGAGCCTCCGGCTGGGCGAGCATAAGGATGATCGCTAAAGGCGACTTCGAGGAACTTGCGATGGGCCAGAGACGAAGGATCGGTCGAGTCGTGCCGAAGGCGCGCAAGCACAGTGGCACGGATCCGTTCGACATCGGCCGCGTCGAAACGCGGCGAGGTTAGCGCTATCCGCAAAAGTTCGAAGGCCTCGTCCGCGTTGTCCTCGAGCGTGCGCAAGGCACCGCGGAAGTGATCATGGGTCGAGCGAAAACCCAGCTCGATGGCGCGACGGTCGAGCCGCTCATGAAAGGTCTTGAAGTCTAGGTCGCCGGAACCTTCCTTGAGCAGGCTAGCAACCATGTGGCCTACGCCAGGTTTTTGAGGCGGGTCCTGAGTCGCGCCGCCGGTGAAGGCAAATTCCATCGCGATCAACGGGACAGTGGAATCCTGCACGAACCAGGCTTCTATGCCGCAAGACGAAACCAGGCGCTTGATCCTGGTCCGCGCAAGCGTCCTCGTGGCCGCAAGCGAATTTGGCGAAGCGAGCATCGCGATTGGGAGCGAGGCTCCCCCGAGGAGGATCCCACGTCGTGTGCAAGGATTGAACACTAGAGCATCTCCCCGTGGTTTGGCGTAGACTCTTTGATGAGATAGCCGGTCACCGATCGTTTTTTGTCGAGCCATTTCCGCACGGCCTCGTGCACCTGCTGTGTACTGACCGAGCGGATGCCGTCCGGCCAGCCGCGAATATCGTCGATGCATAGTCCCGTTGCCAGGCCGCGGCCATACCAGCGCGCGAGCATTTCCTGATTGTCCTGGGCGTAGGTTATCTGCGCGATCAGCCGCGTCTTGACCCGATCGAGATCTTCGGTGCTCGCGGGATTACGCGTAATGTCGGCGATTACCTCGTCGATGGAGCGCTCGATCTGGCTGAGTTTGACGCCAGGTTTTGGTATGGCAGAGATCGCGAATTGCGAGGGATCGAGCGCGGCAGAGTGGTAGCTCGCTCTGGCAGCGACCGCGAGCTGCTTTTCGACCACCAGCGAGCGATAGAGATATGAGTTGACGCCGCTGCCCATCAACTGCTGTAGCACGTTAAGCACTGGACCCTCGCCGGTGGCTGCGGTGCGAGCCGACGGTACGAGATAATAGCGGTGCAGGGCTGGCTGCTCGACGCGGGAATCGGCCAACGTCACTGTGCGCGGCGCCGCCGGCGCCGGCTCCTGCGGCCGCAGGCGTTCCAGGGGAATCGATGGTTGCGTGGGGATGGCGCCAAACGTCTCCTTCACCATCGAGCGGACTTCCTTGGGGGCGACGTCTCCAGCGACAATCAGGATCGCGTTGTTCGGTGCATAGAAGCGCTTGTAGAAGGTAAGCGCATCCTCTCGGGTAAGCTTTTCGATTTCCTGGCGCCACCCGATAATGGGGCGACCGTAGGGGTGGTTGAGGTAAAGCGCCGCCATCATCTGCTCAGCGAGCCGTTCACCTGGACGGTTAGCGACGCTCTTATTGAATTCCTCCAGCACGACGTCGCGCTCGGACAGCACGCTCTCATCTTTGAGAATGAGACCGGTCATGCGGTCGGATTCAAATTCCATCATCTTGCCGAGGTGCTCGCGCGGCACGTTCTGGAAGTAGCTGGTGTAGTCGAATCCGGTGAAGGCGTTCTGATTGCCGCCGGCGCGGAGCACGGCCTTGGAGAATTCATTCGCCGGATGTTTGGAGGTGCCCTTGAACATCAGGTGTTCGAGGAAATGCGCAAGCCCCGATTTGCCTGGCGGCTCGTCGGCGGAACCGACCTTATACCAGATCATCTGAGACACAACGGGTGTGCGATGATCCGGGATTACGACCACTTCCAAACCGTTCTGAAGCGTGAAGCTAGCTGGTCGATCTGATCTGATCGTATCGGCAAAGACGCTACCCTCTTCAGGAAGGTATAAGTCAGTGCTATCATCCGTCCTGTGCTTGACCGCCGGCGCGGTGCGCCTCGTCGAGTCGGAGGCTTTAGCGGCGGTACCTCCCGCCTTGGCGGTGACCGAAATCCGGTTCTTCATGGCATCGCCTTTCGTTCCATACTGATCCACGTTTATGGCGGACAAATCCGACAAAGCGGGGAGCCGCACGTGGTTGCCAAACAGCAAAGCAAAGGCCGGACCAATTGCCGGAGTGGCGTACTCACGGCCGCGCACACGCCAACTGGACACAAAACAGAACCGGCGCGTACTAATCTGGCCAAAGGTGAACCGTCGACAGTCGTGAACACGACAATGCGCAGACGCCTCAGGACAACTTGGCGTCAACTGGATAGAATGGAAAACTTGCAGAAAAGTTGGATTGAGCGGTGATATAACGCCGGTGCAACTTTCGCCAGGCTCGCTGTTACACATCTCGCTCTACACGATGAGCGGCTTGGCAATATTTCTCATGGTCGCGAGGCGGGAGTCGGCGAGCAGCTCCTTGGAGTACACTGCGCCGAAGTAGTCCAGGACGAAGGTGCCTGAATAGCGTAGATTATCGGCCGCGCGGATTAGGTTATCGAGAATTGTGCCGACTTGGCTTACGCGGTCGCTATAGCGCGCGCGGATAACGTTAACGGCGTTCATCGAGTGGACGGCCTCGTCGGCAATCACCTCCCGCAGCCAATGATGGAACGTGTTGTTCCCAAGTGTGTCATAAAATGGCTTTTCTGCTGCATAGGCGCGGCAAGTGCACATCTCATCAAATGCGATCATAACCATTAGGGAGAATTCGTCCTTCAGGTGCTCCATAATCGGACCAAAATCATGAGATCGAGCGTCCAATCTCTCCCGAAGATCCTTTTCGGATCCATTGGCGACAAGTTCAATGATCCGGATGAATCCGTCGGTGTGGCGTTCTTCGTCAATCGCCCAGGCGTTGAAGAATGCCGCAGCTTCATCGGAGGCGATAAGATTTCGCGACACCAATTCTTGTTTCAAATACCGGGCGTCATATTCCGTGTACAGATCAGGCCACAATTTGTCCCAACGTGCGCGGACAGCCGACGGCTCGGCCGCGAACATCGCTGGCGTAAGAGCATTGAATAGCTCTTTTGCATTCCAGTTCCGTCGGACCGGCGCGATCATCTGAATGCCCCTAGTCGTGGTGTGAGCGCTCTGGCGCGGCATTATTAACTGAACGATCTCAAGGCAAACTGCTACAGAGAAGCTGTGCCGTCGCCTGTTCGCTTTGGGAGGTTGATTCTAGGCCAGAGACGTCCGACCTGAACTGAAGCGTCACCTGGAATGGGCAGCAAGTGTGGTGATCCCGAGCGAAGTCGCCCCCGGTTCCGAGATGATGTCGCCCCCTTAGGCGACGTATCCGGCGGGGCCGCTCAGCGCGTAGAGTGCCTCCTTTTGCCTGAAAGGAAGCGGGCTTCATGCCGGCGGAGAGGGTAGCGATGCGGAAGGTACGGGCGATTTTGCGGCTCAAGCTCGGCGTGGGGTTATCGCACAAGGCGATCGCGCGGAGCCTTGGGATCGCTCCTTCGACCGTGCGCTTGACATTGGAGCGCGCCGGCGCCGCCGCGTTCTCCTGGCCGCTGCCGGATGATGCGACCGATGCGATCCTGGAGGAGAAGCTCTCTTTTTTCCGCTCACTCAACCTCTGCCGATTCAGCATTAGCGCCATTGGCGATCGTCACCCGACTGAGTGTGAGTGAGCAATCAGTCAGATCATCTTACAGAAGAAGAAGTAGCCAGAGAGCACTGAAGATGGCGCGGTTTGCACCATCTGGCAGCGCACCTATACGAGAGGAGGACGCGGCCGCTGTCCCCGCGAGCGGCCGGTGCACGAGGCTCCATCATCATTCTCTGCGTGGTTTGCTTTCCGTTGTTAGTGCTGCACGCACGACGGATCGGTCAAACGAAAAAGAGATCGCAGATATCATCCAGCAGCCGCGCGTTGGGGATATGACGTGTCGGCTACCTGCACCTTGGTGGTGACTGGTTGCGCGGCAACCTCAGCAACAAAGGTCAACACCGCCGTCGCTCCAAGCGCGAGGACGCTCGCAATCACAAGCACGAAGTTTTCATTCTAGAGTCACTTCACTAGGCTGGCCCCAGCCGTTCCTCCACGTCTATATGACCGCACCGCAAGTGGTAAAATTGATTTCTTGATTGGGTCTATCTACGCATTGGATAAGTTCGGACACCTCCGCAGGGCCCAACCTATCGGAGCCAGCGGAGCCGTTTATGGTCGGGCTCACGTCCAGACCTCGAAGCGGTCGACGGCTTCTGCCGGAGCAATCGAAGCACCGCGCGTTTGTTGATCCTGACTTCGTTGTTCGAGCCGGAACACACTGTTGGAGACGGCACGTGTGCTGCCCGACGGCCCCTGTGTCACCTTCCGGATGAGTGGACCCGCGATTTCTTCATGGCCGATAGTCGCGCAGCGCCTTAGCGTTGTGAGCTTAGGCTATTCTCGTGTGTTGCGGATGCCTGGCTCGAAATTGCACCGCGCGGGTCTTGTTGACGACCAGCGCCCGGTGGGCCCACGTGAATCGTCGCGCCCCGTCAGCAATGCCAGCAGAGCACAATGAGCTTTCACGCCACGCCGGCCCGGTCACGAGCCCGATGGCGGTGACAAGATCGGCTATTCGGACCAGAGCTAGCGTCTCGACTAACATTGTTAGGACATCGATTCACAATCGATGCAAGCTGGTCCCGGCAGACTTCCTCGCGCAACTTAAGCTAACGATCGCTGCGCTTCCGCCGGGCTGCTTCTCCCGAGGTTTTCACGCCCCGCTGCCGTGAAGCGTGACAGCGACGACGGCGCCATCTCGCCAAACTCAGCTCTGTAATGAGCTATGGCCGCCAGCAAAGTCGCAAGGACTTGATCTTCTCAAGCAATGAGGCTGGTCAGCTGATCGACAGCTAAACCCTCTAGCATAAGAACGTCTCTATCCAGACAAGGGACGAGGTTTGATGGGCTCCATGTGGAAGAGAAGAAGGAGCTGAACCCCCTCAACATACCGAACCGTTCGACAAACCAGATCCGATCATTTTATAGACATTTGCGCGCGTCTCGGTTTCAGACTCGTGACTCGCTGAAATCGGATCAACTTTGTCGGATTAATATCGACAAGGCTACCAAAAGGGAAATGGAATGGACCCACTTGACAATGCCAACCCATCCGCGGCTCGGACGAATTACGTCGAGCCGCAACCGGAAGAAGCAGGGCAAGCAGACTTTGAGCAGCGGCTTCGGGAGGCTCAGCCAATCCTCCGAACATCAGCTTCACCCGGTACTGGATCGACCGCGACTGTGACCGAAGGCAATATGAGAGCGCAGGCTATCCAGGAGAACGAACGGTGCGCAGCTGCATCCTTTATCAGAACGCGCGCTCAGCTTGCCGCAACGTTGACCTGCGCGAACCTTCCGGAACTCAGAAGAGAAGTCGAACTCGCTGCGCAAAGATCAGCACAATGGTCTAGCGCGACTGGGCCCTCAGCCAGCGGCGTCGACAGTGGTCGCGTTTACGACGACGTGGTGGCATCGTCGTACGCGGTGCTGCAGCGCTTTCAAAACCGCGCAAGCCATTGCAAGCCAAATGTATTGGACCGTCAAAGCGCGATGGACCATTTACGTTCCATGGCGGCTTTGCGTTACGAGGCCGCCCCCTGGAATATTTGGGGAGGTCAACAACTTGATCTGGGTCGCGCAGCGGCAGAGCACATGAGAGGGGACACCAATTCGTCGCCTTTTGTATCACTGTCCGAGGAAGCCTCACAACTGCTCCTTTCGCCGGACGATGGAAACGAGTATGGCGCCAAAGCAATCGCGGAAAACGCGAACGAGTTGCACACCTACACGGTGCCGAAGGTCACCACTTGGACGGCCGAAGAGATCGTTAGGATTCTTGAGGATGGGACTGAGAATGATGAACCCAATCTAGCATGGGTGAGCGATACCCCAACTGAGGAGCGCGAGGTACTATTTCTGGGCGGGAATCTGGATGACTATCGGACCGCTAGCGAATCAAATCCGTACAGAAAGCGAGAGACAAGAGGCTGAGCGTAGAAGATCCAGAAAGGGCGATATGTTTTGTTGCGATGCCGAAATCTTCCAACAAAGCGCCATTGGGCGATCCCGAGTAGCACGCGTGAACCTTCCGGAATAAGTGGTCGAGCATGGTTGCCGCCTTTGCATGGTTGGGAGAACCACGCTCCCGCTGTCAGTTATGTTGAGTAGGAGCGGTCGAGGCGGCTGTTAATAGCGGTGAGATTGATACCACTCCACATCACTGTGCGTTCCACATAAGTCGAGTAACGTTGAGCTCAACGTCACTCGATGATTGGGGACTTGATCCGCTCTCCGCCGAGGCGCGTCACGATCTCCTTGAGATTCTCGAAGAGCGCTACGGCCACCGTTCCACCGTCGTCACCAGCCAGTTGCCTGTCGATAAATGGCACGAGGTGATCGGCAATCCCACTTACGCCGATGCCGTCCTCGACCGCCTCGTCCACAACGCCCAGCGCGTCGAGCTTGCCGGCGAGTCCTTGCGGCGCAAGCGCCCCCAAAGGTCAGCCGCATCCAAGGTCGAACCGTAAGGACTCTGGGTATGATGCTTGTCCTGACGGACAAGCTTGGACAACGCTGGCGCATTGCCCACACACCCACAGCGCAGCAGCGACCAAAGAGATCAGATCAACAGGACGATTGACGAAAGCCGGCTCAGCGCCAACAATCCCATCGCCAGCGGCACCGGCCCAGGGGCGACATCATGTCGGAATCCGGGGGCGCGATCATCTCGGTACGCAGGGGCGACTTCATCGGAATCCGCACAGCAAGTGCTTGTGGCCGAGGGCCGCAAGTCGAAAGCACTACTCTCAACCGGTGGCCGAAGATGACGCGCCTGACGCCGAGAGTGCCGCCTCGGCAGGGCTGTGAACTGACAGGAGCGCTTAGTGTCAGCAGATCCAGCGACGCCGCTGGTTCGCGCTACCGATCGGTCAGTCTGGAACGCGCAGAATTGGCCCTGTCATGTGGCATGGGACCGAGTTTCGGGCGTAAGCTAGGCTCCAAGCGATGTTGATCTGCGTCCGAGTAGATCCCAAACCTTGGCCTCGTCGAGGAGGTTGACAGGTGTTGGCCTCCGCTTGCCACATCACACTGGAAGCCAAGCAGCATCACAGGTCACATGATTGATGTGCAGGCCGCGTCGTGCCCTCGCTCCTGTTCTTAATCGATGCTCGTCCCTGGCTGAATCCGTAGACTTCAGCAAACGTGGAGCAGCAGCGCCTTTTAACTGGCATGACCGCGTTTGATGGAAGGCCTCCACTTTGGAAAAAGTTCATCGGCTGTTAGGCCGGCAAGATTCTGCCAACCATTCACGCCGTTCGCTCGTGCTGCTAACGGATCGAAAACTATTATGCAGCAAGTTCTCGCTTGGGACAGCAGGGGAAATATCCACACATGACCGGACTGGCCGTTATGGAAAACGTGCGCCGCTATCGCGCGATAGCTTCGCTATGCCGTCAGGCTGCCGCATTTCGGCCAATCCAAGGGGGCTCATTGCTGGCGCAAGCTGGAGAGTGGGAAGAGCGCGCGGTTGCGGAGCTCGAGAGATATTTTAACTGTTCGGCTGCGTGTCCTCGTTGAAGTGGCCGGACGATCCAAAGATTCACTACCGAAGAACGGGTAAACTCATGAAGAGAGTCGCGGCCGCGTGGTCTTGTTATCCAAGCGGCCCTCGTGTGAAACCATGGGCGGCGTAGCGTGTAGTTGAGGGCTGAAAGGCGTAACATCATCCCGGCGAGCGCGTGCCACGGGCTCTCATCCAGCCAGAAGATGACGCTGAGCTCTGCGGTTCCAGCGGAGTCGCGGTTATTAAAGTGGCGCTCCTCTCGGGAGCACCGGCTGTCAGGGAAGCGCTCCCTGAGCCCCCGCACCGATTATTGTCTGGCTGTCTGTCGGCAAGCTGCCCGTCATGGATAAGCATCGCCAGTCACTTCTGTTGGCTGCGCGATCTCGATTGGGCCGATGCGTACCGGCCGCCAGTTCGCTGCTCCGGATTGGTGTTCCGGATGCCCGTCTTGCCTTCAAGTGCGAGCGATAGTTTGAGATTGTTGCGCAACATCGAATTTGCCGGTTCGATCGCGAGTCCTTGGCCGTATAGCGCTTGCGCTTCTTCGTGGCGGCCCTGTTGATCGAGTGCGACGCCTTTGGCATTCAATGCGCGCAGGTCACCGGGTACTGCCAATAAGACTTTATCAAGCACCTCAAGTGCCTCATCTGCGGAGTTGCGTGCCAACAAAGCACGCGCAAGAGGAACTGCCGCATTGACGTCGTCCGGTTGTTGGTTAAACGCATCGCGCAGACTCTGCTCATCAGCATCACGACCGAGCGCGCGCGAAACGCGGTCGCGCATGGCGGAATCAACCTCTTTGGCGCCTGCCATTTCTGAGGTGGGCGACTGCTGCGGTGAAAGACCGAATGGGGTAGCGCAACCGGCGAGCATCACAATCGCGAGCATCGCAAGCAGAGCTGGCCACGGGCCTGGACTAACGAAGCGCAAGTACCGCCGACATCTGATCTCATTTGAATTCATAGCCTACTCACGACGATCTGCTGTGCACTCTTATCTCGCAGCGGCTAGGAGCCCGCTCGAGGCAGGGGCCTTGTCCTTGGCAGCCGCCAGCTTGACGGATCCGATCGGTTGGACGGTGAAATCCGCGGCGAGATCCTGATAAGAAAGAACAGGTAGATCGATTCCGTTGCGGGTGAGAAAGCCTCGGACAAAACGCCGGATATCCATCGAGCCCAGGATAACTGGCTGGTTCTGGCTGCGCGCGATGCTCGAATGGATCTGGCGAAATTGGGAAAGAAGCATCTCGCTTTGCCGATCCTCCAAAACGAGGTAGGGACCGACAGCTGTCTCGCGCACCGCACCGCGCACGACATCCTCGGTCTCACGCTCGACGATAAAGGCTGCCACAACACGATGGGCGTTGGCATAGCGGTGACAGATCTGCCGCTTCAAAGCGGAGCGCACATATTCGGTGAGTAGTACAGCGTTTTGCTCCCGTTCGCTCCATTCTGCAAGCGCCTCCAAAACCAGGCGGGTGTTCCGGATCGGGATGCCCTCGTCCAGCAAGCGACGTAGGACGTCCGCGATGCGAGGGATCGGTGTCGTGCGCAGGACCTCCTTCACCAGATCCGCGTATTCCTGCTCCATCCGGCCAAGCAACTGGCGCGTTTCCTGAATGCCCACGAGGCGCTGTGCATAGCGTGTTAACGTTGACTGGACGCGCAAGGCGATGATTTCGCTCGGACGGTGATGCCCTATCCCGGCAGCTTTGAGAGCAGGAGCATGGCCTTGTTCGATCCAGATCTGATTTGTGTCTGGATCCTGCCAAAAGGGGATGCCGCTCAATTCAATGTTCGCCACGTCGTCGTTAAGCAGGAGTTGTGTCGGGTCAATAGTGCCCTCTTCAACGGGGACTCCCTCGACGGCCACACTGAATTGCGATCGGGCCAGGTGCTTTGCGCCTTGGGCAGGAATCCGTGGAATTGTGATGCCAAGATCAGCTGACACCAGTGCCGAAACTCGTGCGACGCACCGCTCGAGTTCCCCTACGTCGATTGCCTGCATCAGGTTCGGCGCTAGCAATAGCGTGATCGGAAGTGCCTCCGCCGGCAGGGTTTCCTTCTGACCCTGCGTGGAAGCGGGAGCCGAACCTGTGGGACTGGCGCCGGTCTTGTGAGCGGTCTTGCCCTCTTGCACCCCAGCCTTGACTAAGCTGGCGGCGGAGAAGAGCGCGGCCAATATGACAAAGGGAGGCAGAGGGAAGCCAGGAACGAGCCCCATCACAAGCAAGACACAGGCGGCCAACCGTAGCGCTTGTGTGCTGGCCGTAAGTTGGTTGACGATATCGGCGCCGAGATTGAGTCTCGTAGGACCGTTGACACGAGTGACAATGGTTGCGGCTGTAATTGATAGCAGCAGGGCCGGAATCTGAGAAATGAGCGCATCACCTATCGTCAGGATGGTGTATTGATGCATCGCCTCCTCAAGGGACATGCCCTTGGAGAGCGAGCCGATGGTGATGCCACCCAGCATGTTGATGCAGATGACTATGAGTCCGGCGATAGCGTCGCCCTTCACGAATTTCATAGCGCCGTCCATCGCGCCGTGGAGTTGGCTTTCCCGCTCTAGCGCCCCGCGTCGGCTGCGGGCTTCGTGCTGATCGATATGGCCGTTGCGCAGCTCCGCATCGATCGCCATCTGCTTGCCCGGCAGCGCATCGAGCGTGAAGCGCGCCGATACCTCTGCCACCCTTTCGGCGCCCTTGGCGAGAACCATGAACTGCACCATGGTCACGATCAGGAATATGACAATTCCGACGGCGATGTTGCCCGATATGACGAAATCGCCGAACGTATGAATGATGCTGCCGGCATCACCTTCGGCTAGAATCAGCCGCGTCGTTGCAACGGTAAGGGCGAGACGAAAAACGGTGGAGATCAAGATGACGCCGGGCAGGGACGAAAAGTCGAGCGGCGTGTTGAGATACAGGGCGACCATCAGCAGCAATATGGCAAAGCCAAGATTGAAACCGATCAGCATATCGATCACGACGATAGGGATCGGCATGATCATCATTCCGATCGCCAGAAGAAGCATCAACGCGACCATCAAATCCGGGTGCGCCGGCGCGCGCGCGACGAAATTTCGTAGAACGTTGGCCATGAGAAGCCTTATTGTTGTTTGATTGGGGCTGTGCTGCCCCGCAATGAAACGTAGCGTTTGAAGATGGCTTGCGCTTCGGTTATGCGACCAGCGTGACGTAGGGCGTGGCTGCGCATCAGCATCAAGGGCAGGCACGAAGACGGCTCGTCATCTAGTTTGTCCAGCCTGTCCAATACCGACAGTGCTTCGTCACCGCGGCGCTCCGAGATGAAAGCGTAGGCTAGGATGCGGAGCAGGTCGATGTCTTGCGACTGTTCGTGAGCGACCAGCCGCAACAGAGCCAGGCTCTTTGCGCTCTGCCCGCACGCAAGGTAGACATAAGAAAGCACGCAGAGCAAATCTCGCTCCGGCCCGGAGATCATCTCGACAGCATCGGCTTCGGAAGCGTCTGGCGGCTGTGTAGATGCGAAGTGTTGCACTTTGTCTTTCTCGGCCATTGCTAGCCTTTGATCAAGCCGTTGTGACTCTGCCGGAGCAGGATTAACCGCTGCAGCTCCAGCTGCAGAAGGGCGGCCCCTTCACGTGCCACCAAATCCTCTGGCGCGGCTGATAGCGTATCGGCCAAACGCTCCAGAAGAAGGCCGTGTTGCTCTGGACGCAGAACGTGCGAATGACGTAGGCGCGGCGTCACGAAGGAGAGCAGGCTATGCGCAAGATTGGGCCCATTAAGCCAAGCGAGCTCCGAGCCTGGCTCGATCTGATCTGGCAGGGCGCGGGCCTCGTCCAGATTGATGCGCGAAACTGCGTCGATCGAGCTGAGCTCGAGCGCGCTCTCGATCGTGGCGTCAACCAACCGATCCGGCGCGTCGCTATGCCGAGAAATTGAGGTGTGGCTGTTGTCATCATTGCCACGCGTCCGGTCAGTCCCGATGGACTTGACTCGAGAATTGACCGGCATGATGACAGATGCATGATGATCAACGTTTGGTCCCTGAAAAGAGGTACCAGGCTCGATGGGATTCGGGGGCAGCCTAGTCATGGCACTGTGCTTCCTTACCTGCGCCCTAAACGCTAATAGGGTAGAGTGGCAAGCCGCCCATTCCGGCTCAGCAGAACACGCCCGTCCTCAATCCCGTTGACGGTCCATCCATTGCTCAAGAGCGCGCCAACGAAATACTTTTGACCAGCAATGACAATATAAGGGTCGCTTCCGCGCCAAACAGCCTGGACCCCAATTGCGGGGGGCGTCTTCTCGTCCTTAGTGGTGACCGCATTAACGAGCGTATAAGCGCCATTACTATTGTGATCGAACCGCTGCTGGACTTCTTGCCATGTGGCGAGCGAGGCGGGCGTAACGGTGCCGTCGGCCATGACAACGCCGGCCCCAGAACCGACCTTGATCCCGAGAAGGCCAGCTCTGTCAACTTCCACTTGCAGCCGCTCTGCAGCTGCATCGGTGGCCAGAGCATCAGGAGCGCTGAGCGCGAGCTTGGGTGCAACGTCCGTGGCAGGGGCCGACGGATTTGGCACCACCGCGGTGTCGGTCTGGACGAAACCGATTGAGACTGTGCCAACCGCGGCAAAGCTGATCAGAACCAAGGCGAATCCAGCGAGCGATACACGCCAGCGGTTGATAGACCCAGAGTTTTGCTGTCCCTCGACCGACCAGCGAATTGACATCGCTCCGGCATGCAGGACGGCAGGAAGAGGGACAGCAATGGGCTCGTTTGGTAAAATAGTCTCGTGCCCCTCGACCCTGACGTCGCTCGCAAGCGCTTCAATCTCGATCGAATTGGAATGCGGGGTGACACGAAGATGGTGCGGCTCGAGGCCCTGTTCGACGAAGATTAAGTCGGCATCGAGGCTGCTGCCAATCAGACACGATCCACCCCCCACTTTACTTGTTAGCCCGGAATAAGACCCCGATAGCACTTCGAAATGGAGGCAATGTGGTTCATCCACGGTCGGTCTCCTGGACAGCGAACGGAACCGTACGGCAAAACCGTACGGCCCGTTGCGACTTCACAGACTAAGCAGCCCAAGAAAGGGGGCGACGACGTCGCCCCACCTCATCCCTTACTGCACCCGCTCATCGGCCGCTTTCTTGACGGTCGAGAGCTCGGTTGAGACGACGCGAAGTTCCACATCCCTCTCAGCAGCCTTCGTGCTCGTGGCGGTCAGGGCGGCGATCTGCCGTTGGAATGCCGCCTCTCCAGCAGCTTCAGCAGCCGTGGATGCGACTGCAGCAGTACCGGTGCCAACTGCCCCACCTGCAGTCGAGGTATGAGACGCACCAACACCTTTAGTCATACTATTTCTCCTGTGTGCTCGAAGTTCGCCGCGACGTGCGGCTCCTATTTCCTGAACCGCAACATGCGAGGTCAGGAATCCTCCTCTGTCTCAGCCATGACATCGTCGAAATGACCCATTGCACTATTTGCAAGTTGGAGAGCAGCGGCTCCTAGAGCGACGTTGAACGCTTGCTGCATAGCGGCTTCTCGCGAGTTACCGCCCGGAGTGGACGCGCCGCCGTTTACAGGAATGTCCGCATCAGGCGCTCGGCTATGATCGTCGCGCTCGCCAGGCTTGTGAGATCCTTTTTTGTCACCGCTTTTGCCGCCAGCCGCATGGAGGTCGGCATCAACGTGCCCAGCGGCGCTAGAGCTCGTAACCCGCATCGGGTTCTCCTATGTCAATTCGATCGTGCCAATGGAGGCAGTTTCCACCCTCCACTGTGCAAGCGCTAGCTTTCGACAAGCTGACGAGTCTTAGAAAATGTAATGAGCAGATGGTCGATCGTCACTAAACGTCTTCACCAGATCAGTATGTGAATAGGTTGCCGGCGAAAGCTGGAGATCAGATGGTTTGCACCAACAGACGTTCGTTTGTGGAGCTTAATGGGGTGAGTTCGTTCGTCGCTCATCAACTCGAAAGCTTCAATAGGCGCAATGTCAACGCCACCACCTAACTCGCGTTTTGAGGCCGAGGTGCCGCAATCTCGGGCTCGCGTTCCTGGCGATGCATCCGAGGTCTTCGACAATTTGCTTGCGGTCAGGCGAACCGGGACGGGACTTGACGTGATCGGGAAGCGAGGCGGAAAGCCAGAGTGCCGGGCGATTCGGGGGCCAAGCGCAGGTCCCTCGGTCCTGGTGGCCCCATGGCAGTCCGTCAATCGGGCCCCACTTTCACGGAGAGCGAGCGAGAGCCTGCCACTCGAGAAAGGGCCTTTTCCCCCTGCCGCTCTGCACCAATATGCTCTAGATCCATGCGCAAACCGGCTGCTCCGCGGCTCCGACCGGTTCCGTCACCGAGTGTCAATGCATCACCTCTTGCCAGGCGGCGTATGCCGTCGATTGAACGTTCGCGGCGGCAGCCTGGATTTGAGGTCGGCCCTGTCGAGCGCGGCCAGGTAAATTGTCCGCAGTGAAGAGCCGAGATGAGTTCGATCCGGGGACGGTATCGAGAATGCTGGTAGAGCTTGCGCGACCTACTGTTCGGCAGGGAGGTTCAACCGCGTGGAGGCCGCGCAAGCCCGACTAGCGTTTTCAGCGTGATCCCGACAGGATAGTTCAGTCGGGCTAGGCGTAAGCGCCTGCAGCTTGCATGCGTTCGGACTCGATGCGAGCCTTCAGGTTATTCAGATAATCCTCGGCGTAGGACTGGGCCACCGAAACCGGCAGGTTGATGCCGGCCGTCGCGGCTTCTTGAATTACCTGCTTCACCAAGCCTTCTCGCATTGCTAGTTTGACCTCAGGGCCGCCGATGCAGCCCACCGCCTGTGCCGCAAGGCTCAGCCCGGCTTCCTCCAGCGCTTGCTTTATGTTGCCACCGCTGATGGCAGTGTGAAGAAGATTTGCAGCTTGCGCTTCGGCTTCGAGCACCATTGACGCCAGATCGGCCAATTCGCCCAAGCCTGGAATGAACCCAAGTACACCGACGGCTGTGGCGGCCCAGTCGAGTACCTTCGAGCCAACTTTGAGCACGTCATTAATTGCGTGCATGAAGGCGCCACCGTTCTTTTTGGGGGATTTGATGTCGGGCTGGTCTGCCACGCCCATCGTCATGTCCGCAACCGCGCCCTTCTCGGCGGCCGTTCGGGCGGCATGCGTCTTCACCTGCTGAGCGGTGCGGTTCGCACTCGACATGTTGTTGAAGAGTTGGTTGAAGTCGCTGTTGCTGATGTTACCGGAATCGACCGTATGGCCGCCGCCGAAGTCGAAGAACTTGTGGTGGGTTTTGTAGCCCGTAATCGCGTTGTTCATTAGGCCGAACAACACTGGATCGGAAAGCAGCTGGGAGGCCGCCTTTCGCACCTCCGGCGCGAGGCTCTTGTCATCGATCATGCTCTCCAGCTTTTCGCGGGTCAGATCGCCCTTCCCGAAGAAAGCGTTTTGGTTCTTGTTGATCGTGCTGAGCGTATCGAGCTCGGCTTGCGTGAGATTCATCGATGATGAAGCAACCTGCAGGAAGTCCTCTTTGTGGACCTTGTCTATCGATCCACCGTACAACTGCTTCCATTCATCCGGATGGTCCAGGAAGTATTGAGCGGCCGCGAGGACCTGCGGCGGGCACTTGCCGGTTTTAGCTTCTCCGTCGACGATCTGCTTGAAATCCGCAAGGCTCAGGTTCTTGGGCAGGTTGTCGGAATACCGATAGAGTTCGCGCAACGCATCGGTCTGAGTCATAACCGATGGCTCGCCATTCCCGGTGCCGTCGGAAGGGATGTAGTTTTGCGTATAGTTCTTCGCCCGCTGCTCCTGGAACGCAGCAACCTGAGGGTGGTGATCGGAGAAGCCGGAGAGATCACCTGCTTTGATCTTCCCCCCGCAGCGGCCGTCGCCTTGCGAGCCTATCGCATAGAAGAGCTCTGGGTCCTGTTGTAGTGCCTCGATCGCCGCCTTTAGATCCGGCGGTGTGGAGGGATCGTTGGCCAAATCTCCAAGAGATTTCCAATCTAGCGGGCATTTGTCCTTGTGTCGGTTCAGCACCGACACGATGTGCAGCTCGGTATCGGTCAGGGTGCCGCTGTTCCACGTGATCCTGGAGCTCTGTACGGGGGCGTCTGCAACCTTTGGGGCGCTCGCGGCGGAGGATGCCTCCGTGGAGGATGGCTCTGGGGTCTGCTGACACGCGTCCAGTGCGGCTTTGATCTCCGGCGGGAGAATGTTCCGCACCTCCTGCGTGAGTTCCTCTGTCAGCCGCTTGGCTGAGTCTGGAGCCGCCGGATCCTGCGGTGCGGAATTATCATCGGTCGTGCCTTTCAACGAAAAACTAGCCAGCACCGCCTCGAAGTTTGAAAGGTCCCGTGCCAATGAGGGGCTGGGGCCCAGCCCGTTCAAAGCCACAGTCGAGCTGGCGGTTAGCGATAGGTTGTTGACTGACATTATACGTCCTCTGATTTGAGATTACGCCACAAGCCGGTCATGTGGCGCTGCCCGAGATCGCGACGAACAACTAGCAAGGAATCTCGATAGGCTAGCTCCTACCACTTGCTTGCGATTGCTCAGTGCGCCCCAGCGATCAGTTCCGCTACAATCTATAGGCACATCGCCGTCCAGATATTCACGCCGCATGGTAGGAGCGATTAGCTTTCGAAAAGCTGACGGCGCTCAGAGGATTTCACAACGAAACGCGAAATTACATCGCTCAAGCCGGCGACGTGTTCTCAATATCGGAATCGGTTTTGCTTGGAGTGATTGATCGCTCGCCTCCGCGGCAACCAGGTCAAATCAACAAACCTGAGTTGCTGCGCCGCGGATGGTCACGTGCGCTGATTCGTGCAACAACGTCGCAGGGGCTCCGCAGCATCTCATGGTGAGCTCGGTAGCCACCTCGCGCGTGCGCCCAATAAGAGTGTTGGCGTCTGTCCGACCCGAGCGATGCAACATGATCCCATCAGATTGCCGGCGTGGATGCTCGAAAGAGTCGATCGCCGCCATTGAGCGGACCATGGCGCTCCGAGCACATCGAAGCCCAGCTGCGCCTGGCAATCGTCATATGTCATGATTAGCCGCTTGGCGAGTGTTCGCTCGAATCTACAGTCCAAAGGGCAGGATCCAGCGACGGTTTGAGACGAATAAGCCCTTCTTCTCGCCATTCCGCCATGTGAGGCACACCCAGGATCGTGAACGTTGTTGTCCGGACATCCCTGCTCGGTATGACATCGCGACTTCTTAGCATTTCGATCTGAGCAGGTGTTGCCGTTTGGCCAATGAAGATCCAGTTGTCCTTCGCGAGATATCCGTTCGCCATGGCGAAATCTCCAAGTTCCGGTGGAGCAACCTGTGCGGGCAACGTGGGCCTCGCTTGAGACGGTCCAGCGTGAGGTGACTCGGCCCGCATGAGTCCGGGCTCAAGATCTCGCCAAATAAGGTCCTTGCCGAAATCGGAGGCGACCGCGCCGTGTTGAGTGACTTCCTGTTGCAAATTGGACCGCTCGCCGTCCCTCAATGATGGCTCGACACGCAATGATCCGCCTCCAAGTTCCTGCCAAATTAGGTCCTGGTCGTAGTCGAGTATTTCGTGCAATGCCACCAGTTCACGCTCAAACTCCCTTGGACCGGCGGGCGATGAGGACGACTGGGCCACTGGGCTCCTGTCTGCTCGGTTTAGCGCGCTGAAGTCCATCCTTTTCCTCCTTTTGGACAACGGAGTGGCTCTCATCCTTATGTGCTCATTTGCATGACGGCGTTCGGAGAGCTGTTCAAAGGCTCGCATGAGGCGCTAAAGTGGCAAAGCACGCTCACGGATGCTGCTGGCCAGGATTCCGGTTTGAACGTCCGTGGCTCCGGCCCCGGACGTTTATTGCGCCACCCTAGGGCATCATCGTCTAACATCCGTGCTCGATAATGGCAGCAGTAGCTTTCGAAAAGCTGACAAAGGGCATAAACAGACGCATTGCTCGCTTCCTGGGCCATCTGTTGTCATCAGATCATTTCTTGCCTGCATCGGGTTTTTGGACCACGCCATCTTGGTGTGGTGCCTCGGGCGAAGGGGCGTCATTCGGTCGTCCTTCGCGAATGACCACGCTGGAGGATCCCCGAAATAGCATCAAAACCGAATCGTGCGGCGGCTTTTCGGCACCGCTCGGGTGTTGCCGTGCCTGTGCCTCCGCCACTAATCCTTTGAGTGTTTGCTCCACAAGTGCGATAAAGCGAGGCGGGCCAGAGGCGAAGACGAGGCCATCTCCCGGCACGGCTCTCACGATGTAGCGCTCGTCTGAGATGTTGAGTGCATCGAGTGCCGCCTTGAACGCATCAAAGCTGATCGGACTCAAGACCAGAAGTCGGCTTTGCGCCTCATGCGCGTCAGATACGTAGAGCACCAGCCCGTCGTAGTACCATTGAAGATTATAGAGATTGATCAACCGTTCGAGGAACTCTCGCGGTGGGAGATCCGGCATTCGCCCGCGAATCCGCCCCTTCACCCCGGTGCTGACATTGATTCTGATATTTAGGTTGTTGCCGAATTCCTGCAGTGCGGCCGCGAGATCCTGATCCAGAACTGTGTAACTATAAGGCGTTGATGGCAGTGCCAGGGGGGCGCTGAGCGCCTTGATGACGCCGAAACAAATGAAAACCCCAGCATAGAGAACTTTCTTCAAGATGTGCAGCCTTGTGGATGGGATGAGCATTTCTGCTGTTTTTACACTTGATAACAAGCACCGGAATTCGTGCCAAATTTTGGAAGCCGGTGCTTCGTCCCAAATTGGAAGCCAGCCGTGATCACTGGATGACCGATGCACGTCAGGTTTTGGTCAGCTTGCTTCCCTAAGGTGCCGGCCCATCCATGCGGAACGAGCGGCTAATCCCACCACGTGACACAAATGATTTCTTCCATGTTGTTTGGCGTTACGTCGATCTCTGCCAACTCCATCGAGTGTGCCTCCAACGGCTGTTCGCCGGCACTCGCCAAGTTTGACGAGAGTCTTGCGCAGGCGGCCTCGAACCAAGGTGTCGCCTCTTCTGTGCCTGAGCGCGCGCCAGCTCCATCGCTGCCGGAAGCGCAGCTCGCAGTCACGCCGGCGAGCCCGCTCGGCGATCGCGTCCTTCAGAGCATTTCTGCTATTCACCAGGGCAAACCACTTCCGTCGGGCGCAGTTTCGCCGACGCTCGTCGGCGAGCCTGATCCTACCAAGAGTCTCCAGCTTGGGCCGGCCGCGCAACCGGTCCTGCGTGCGCAGAAAGTCGAGGTGCATCCGGCGGGCAAACCTGAAGATGCGGATCATTTCGACTCGGCGCTGGCGAATCTGCGGGATGTTTACAACGGCGTCATCCAGGTTTCGCTTCTCTCCAAGGGGACAGGTGCTGTCAGTTCATCTCTGAACAAGCTTCTATCGGCGGGCTGAGCGGGCCGTTGGCTGTCTTTACGAAAGACAAGATCGGTAATGGCCGGCCCGCAAGAAAGCGGCTTCATGCTCTCTTCCTGTTGCTGCTTTTGCTGACCCTCGCCGGTTGCAAAGCTGATCTGTATACCAAAGTTCAGGAGCGTGAAGCCAACGAGATGCTTGGGCTGCTCCTGAGCAAGGGCGTCGATGCCATCCGTGTCGTCGGTAAGGATGGGACCAGCACAATTCAGGTGGAAGAAAAGCAGCTCGCCTACTCAATCGAGCTGCTGAATGACCAGGGCTTGCCGCGCCAACCCTTCAAGAGCCTTGGTGAGGTGTTCAAGGGGTCGGGCCTCGTTGCCTCTCCGGTTGAGGAGCGAGCCCGCTACGTCTATGCCCTTAGTGAAGAATTGTCGCGCACGATCAGCGATATCGATGGGGTTCTCTCCGCCCGTGTTCATGTCGTTCTGCCGAAGAACGATCTTTTGCGACAGGATGCAACCCCGTCCTCGGCATCGGTTTTCATTCGGCACGCCTCTAACGCGAAGCTCTCAGCCTTGCTGCCGCAGATCAAGATGCTCGTCGCCAACAGCATCGAAGGTCTATCATACGACAAGGTGGCGGTCGTGTTCGTGCCGGTTGAGCGGGCTCAGCATGAGGTCTCCGTTGTGCCAGCGGCAGCTTCCGCCGAACCAACCAAGTTCATCGCAACCCACATTGCGATTGGTGCAGGAGGTGCGCTCGCCGCGTTGGGCATTCTATCTTACGTGCTGCTGAGCACACGTGGGCGACAGCTTCGTCAATCCTGGCGCAAAGTGACAAATCTCGGCAGAGGTGCCAGCAAGCCAGCGTTCCAGTCCGCCGGCAAAAAACTGTCCTCCGATCCGAAATAGGCGGCAAGCAGGTCCGTATCGATGGCATCCACTGACCCAAATCATTCACTCAACCCGCATTCCGATCGCCTGCGCGAGCTTGCCGCTTTGATTCATCCCGACCGGTTTGCCGGCCATCTTGATGGGCTCCTGTCGGCCGCCACAGTGCTGCAGTTGCAGAAGACTCCGAGACTGCAGCAAAGACTGGTCGAATTGCTGCTGGGCAGTGAGCTGGTCTCGAACGGAACCGACTGGGGTAGGGACGTTCTGCTCGGGCATGATCCGCGTCGGGCGGCCCTGCTCGCCGGCAGTATCTGGCATGCCCGTTCGGTGCTGAAGCTTGTGTCAAAGCATGATGTAGCGATTCTGATCAAAAATATTGGTGCGGAAGCTCATGCTTTCGCAATCCGACACGTATCCAACGCCGTCGCAACCACATCGATTGACGATCCGCAGAAGCTGGCGAGCCAGATTGAACATGACGGATGTGCCTGCCTTGGTGCTTGGCTCAAGGGCGCATCAGAGCTTGACCGTGTGCGCGTTCTTTTCCGCTTACCTCTGGGAACCGGCGCCGAATCCCCAGCAGCCGAACACCACAATTCAGCAGGTCAGTTACTGTCTTTGGTAGTGGCCCATTTGGCCACGGAGGAGCCAGCGGCATGACGGCCGATGAAACAGTCTTGCCAGATAGCCCGCGGATACGGCCGCTTGGTCCGCTCATACCAGCCGCGGAACTTGGTATCTGGTACGATGCGGTGCAGACGCACGCGCTAGCCGAGCGATATCTGCGGCAGGTTCGCAGTTGGGCAAGGAAAGCCTATCAGCAGGAGCGGGAGCGCGGCCATCGCGAAGGTCTTAGGTCAGGCTCGGACGAAATGGCACAGCTGATCGCCCG
>Ga0209489_104385_pt1 | contig 26086 bp, 19 predicted proteins | sample SiratrowhiteBW_FD_187527 | JGI IMG/M metagenome (GOLD analysis project Ga0209489, IMG submission 187527) | Root nodule microbial communities of legume samples collected from California, USA - Siratro white BW (SPAdes) (version 2) | ecosystem: Host-associated > Plants > Roots > Nodule | place... | reverse complement strand
AAAAAAAAAAAACAATTAATCTTTAATTCTTTAAAAATTCAATTATTATTATTTTTCTTAAAACATTTCTTTTATTTTACCAAGAAACTTCAATTAATTTAATTTAAAAACAATTTTATTTATTATTTTTTTTAAAACATCTACAAAAATTGAATAAATTAATAAAAAAAAAATTATTGGTATATTTTACTCGGACAAAATCGGGTATTAACACTGCACAATGAACAAACAAGGACCACAAATTTCCATCCTATCCTAACATCCCTCAAACCCACTCTAACTAAATCCTATTGTCCTAGTTCACATTACCCGATCTCTGCTAAGCAATCAAGTGGGTTCATGCACCAATCAAAAAAAGAACATTGTATTCTCAGTTTTCCAAATTTAGGCCAAGGCCAAGCTGTGTTATTGCAAAAATCTCTATCTCATCCAATTTGCCTTTATCAAATACAATTGCTATTGCATTTTAATAAATGAAAAAACAAATATAAGACAAAAAAACATTAATAAATTGTTTACATTTAAGATAGTTATATAATAGTACTCTAAAATTAACAGTGTTTGCCTTCATTAAAATACATTTTGTAAGGAACAGTAAAAAGGAAAACAAAAACAGAGGCACGCACGCATCCCTGCACCTCCGTAAATTCCTTTCTCTCTCCATCGTGCCTCTCTCACATTCTCAAAATCTCTCTCCCTTTTCTCTATCTTTTCTCCCTCATACATCATTTGTTTAAAAATCTAATCACACCCTGCAGTAACTAAGGAGTTAAGGATCATTTCTAACTGATCAAAATATCAAATAGAGTAAGTTCATATTTGCTCTAAAGATCCCTTATTCTCTGTTTTTCCTTAGGTTTTTGTCATCAATCTTAGTAAGGACAGTTGAGAAAAGTATTTCTCTCAACTTAATTAACATTATACCAAAATTTGATTTTGTTATGATAACTTGTTCTAGATCCCTAGATATTGGGTTAGTGTCACTAACTAGTTTGGAGGAATTGTTTTGGGGAATCGTCATCAGGTAAGGGAAGCTAGTAACTTTTTTTTATACTATTTAGTTACTTTTAAATAGAACTCAAAGATAAAAACTTGAATATGTGATTACCAGTGCTCAAGTCTTTCTTGCAGGTCTGACTGGTCCTTGAACACTCAATAAGTTTGATTATCTTGATTTTTGTGTGATTAATTCACCTTATTTGAGTAATAATGTTAGAAAATAGCATGCAAGAACTTTTGATTATTGTTTGATGGATTGAATATGACTTGTGATAAGACTTTAATATGTTTTAAAAGTTTGAGATCAGTTATTGAATAAAATATGTCTTTATGCATGATTGATTGAGGAATTGTTTTTGAATGAACGTGAATTGTTTTGATTTGGAAAATGAGTTTGATGAATCTACTAGATATAAGTTGTTATAATGTTAAAGATATTTTTGGAATGATATTTGATGATTTAATCATTAAGTGTTGTTATGGTTGTGGAAAGATTTTGGCACATTATTATTTGTGGATTGAATGGGTATTGATGTTAATGATTGAATGATGAAGTTGATGTCATATATTTGGGATAATGTATGAGTTGTGTTTGTTTGTGTACATTAAGTATAGCACGCCTATGTTTAACAGAGATCATCTAGCTTCACTGATGATCTAAGTCACGTAGACTGAGATATTAGGTGGTGAGAAGCTGGTGAGGGAGTTCGTACACACCGGGACCGCTAGTGAGACTCAGTATTGGATGTTTGAACTTACTCTGATCCTTTCTCTTAGATTCGAATGACAATCTAAGTCTTGGGTATTGGATTAGTCCTTTCTCTTAGATTCACTGGTAATCTAAGTCTTGGGTATTGGATTGATCCTTTCTCTTAGAATTGTTGAATCTAAGTCTTGGGTATTGGATTAGATGTTAGTCTCTGGTAGAAGCATACTTAATGGGTCTTCCGGAAGACGATAGGTCCATATGTGGCCTATATGTGTGATATGGTCTATGTGTCGCCTATATGTGTGATATGGTCTATGTGTGGTCGATATGTATGATGTGGTCCATATATAGCCGATGTGTGTGATGTGTGGCCATTGGATGTGATGTAGTCCATTTATGTATGATGTTTGATATGAATACATGAAATGAAAATGTATTTAGTATTGAAACTTATATGTTAATATTTTAAGAAATTCTTATGAATAACTAATATGGTTTGCTCTTTTTGCGTGTATTGATTATGTTATAAAATTTTATTTTCACTAGCTTATTGTGACTTTTCTTGTTGTTTTGTAAACTGTAACGATTGTACTATGTACATGAGTATATATAAATATAGATGCTGGAGTATGTGAAAGAGTGTAGACTTTATTTTGGGAATTTGATTCTTTTGTTGGATTCACTGTATGATAGACAATGTAAATTTTTGGGGTGTTACAATTATGGTATTAGAGCAGTTTGTCTTTAGGATGACCTGAGGGTAATGAGTTAACTATGTTTCTTCTGCATGTTAATTTTGTTTAATTTCAGTCTAGAAACATAGGCAAAATGTTTCTGGTTGGATAATTGATAAACGGTCTTTGAAATTATGGTTTCATTTGAGTTGAAATGATTGTTATGAATGAAGATGAAAGTATTAAGAAAGAAAAGAATCTTGATAAAGTGGTGAGGGTACACACTCATGACTAAATCGAGATGATTTTCTATCTTAATTCTAAATGTTTGAAGTATATTTTGGGTCATTAATTTTATTATGTTTTAAACTTCATGTATATTGGATTTTAGTGTAAAATGTTTTCTTATATTGAGTATTGTTTGTGGACTTTGAAGATGTCTTCTAGGTTGAAAGTTTTAGACCAATGTTTGTTTTGGTATAACATTTTTTTTATTACGATAGGTGTTTTGATGTTATGGATAGACGCAAATTCTAAGTGAATTTTAGAGGTTTACCTTTCGAAGATCTAGATATAATCATTGAGATAAATTGACTCTATGGGGATTTCATTCCTTTTAGCTTGTGATGAATAGAAAGTGGTATCATCAAATCAGAATGATAAAGAATGAAATTTATACAATGAATGTAGGGAGAGTTACAAGTTAGAATTTATTGTTTCATGATACATTTTTAGATAAAGTTAATTGTGAGTTGAATAAGCAGTAGAGATTTACATGTTTTTACTAAGAAAATTTTAGTATTACTTTCCAAGATAGAAGTAGAATTCTCATTTGATCTAGTGCTTGGAGTGAGGCTAGTGTCAGTTACACCTGATAAGTTGACTCTGGCTAAGTAATAAAGATGGAAAAGAAATGAAAGATTTGATAGAGAAAATAGTTTATATGGTCAAAGTTTGTCATTATGAAAAGCATCATTGTTGTTGATAAAGGAGAAATAGGAGGGATCTAGGTTATGTAGAGATTGTTGTCAATTATATAAATTTGTTGAGGAATCATAGTTTGAGGGATCCAATTGCATGAAGCATCAACATTTTCCAAAATAGACATGAGATCTAGTTATCTAAACATTTAAACGAAGAATGAATGTGTAAAGAGAAACTTATGGATCCAGTTATGATGGGATTGAGAGATGGGTCAAAATGCTTTATAATTTTGACTCGGATGAAAGTGGGGAATACAGTAGAGATGCAATCTATACTTGTGGTGAGTGAGTTTGTGGATGTATTTCCAGACGGGATACCTGAATTACCTCCTAAACGAGAAGTTTAGTTCTCAATTGATTTGGTGCCTGGAGTAGGACCAGTCTCCTTGGCACCTTATAGAATGGCTTCGACTGAGTTGAGTGAAATGAAGAAGCAAGTTGAAGAATTGTTAGAGAAGCAATTCATTCAACCTAGTGTATTGCCGTGGAGAGCTCCAATGTTGTTAGTTAAGAAGAAAGATGAGAGTTCTCGGTTGTGTGTGGATTATAAGCAGTTGAATAAGTTGACAATCAAGAATAAGTATCCTTTGCTGAAGATTGATGACTTGATGGATCAGTTGATTCGAGCAACCATCTTCTCAAAGATAGACTTGAGGTCGGTTACCATTAGATTTTGGTGAAAGCTGAAGATGTGCAGAAGACAACTTTCAGATCTTGTTATGGGCACTATGTGTCTGTGGTTATGCCTTTTGGGGTGACAAATGCTCAAACTTTATTCATGGATTTCGTGAATAGAATCTTTTGTCCTTTCTTAGATAAGTTTGTTGTAGTATTTATAGATGACATCCTTATCTACTCAAGGACTAAGGAAGAGCATGGAGAGCATCTGAGGTTGGTGTTAGAGATTTTGAGGGAGTAACAACTGTATGTCAAACTCTCTAAGTGTGAGTTTTGGTTGGAAGAGGTAAACTTTTTAGGGCATGTGAATTCAGCTTAAGGAATCTCTGTAGATCTAGGTAAAGTGGAAGTAGTGCTACAGTGGGAATGTCCTAAGACGGTTACCGGGATAAGAAGCTTGTGGGTTTAGCTTGCTACTATCGAAGGTTCATTAAAGATCTCTGAAGGATAATGACACCTTTGACACAATTGATTCGCAAAGATCAACATTTTGCATGGACCGGTAGGTGTAAGCAAAGTTTCGTAGAGTTGAAGAAAAGGTCAATTAGTGCTCCTGTGTTGGTGATTGTTGATACCAACAAGCCATTTGAAGTTTATTGTGATGCTTCACATCAGGGTTTGGGTGGTCTTTTATTGTAGGAGAAGAAAGTAGTGGCCTATGCTTCAAGGCAACTTAAAGTTCATAAGAAGAATTACTCTACTCATGACTTAGCATTGGCAGGTCTGATGTTTATACTGAAAATTTGGAGGCACTACTTGTATGGGGTTCAGTTTCAAGTGTTTAGTGATCACAAGAGTTTGAAGTACCTATTTGATCAGAAAGAGCTGAACATGCAACAGAGAAGGTGGATGGAGTTTTCGAAAGACTATGACTTCCAGCTAATGTATCATTTAGGGAAAACTAATGTGATGGTAGATGCTTTGAGTAAGAAATCAGTTTCAGATGTCAGCTTTGATGATTGAAGAGCAGAAACTGATTGAGCAATTCAGATATTTGAATTTGGAGGTGAAGCTTCACAGAGATCATATTAGTTGTGGTAGTTTAATCATAACTAATGAGCTCTTGCGAAGAATCGAGGAGAAGCAGTTGGGGATTCTAATATGAGGCACACCATGGATATGTTGGGATTAGAGAAAGCAAGAGACTTTGAGTTGGGAGCTGATGGGTTGTTGAGGTTCAAGGGAGACTGTATATATCTGCAGATGAAGAGCTGAAGAGAATGAATTTTGAAGAAGGTCATAAGAGTAATCTTAACTTACACCCAGGTATGACTAAGATGTACCAAGATTTGAATGAGTCTTTTTGGTGGTCAGGTATGAAGAGAGACATAGCTCAATATGTAGCTGCATGCCTAACATGTAAGAAATCTAAGGTAGAGCATCAGAAACCTAATGGTTTATTACAGTAGTTAGATATTCCTGAGTGGAAATGGGATAGCATTGCTATACATTTTGTTACCCATTTGCCAAGGTCAGTGAGGGGTCATGATGTAGTGTGGGTGATAGTTGATTGGCTGACTAAGAGTTCTCATTTTATGCCTGTGAATCTAGTAATATCTATGGCCAAGTTGGCTCAGATATATATTAAGGAAATTGTGAGATTACATGGATTATCTTCTAGCATAGTATATGATCAAGACCCCATGTTTACATCACAGTTTGGGCAGACTCTTCAAGATGCTTTGGGAACCAAGTTGAGAATGAGTTCTACCTATCATGCTCAAATTGATGGGCAGTCAGAGCGAACGATCCAATTTTTAGAAGATTTGGTGATGACTTGTGTGATGAATCATTTTGGTGTTTGGGATGAGATGTTGCTTTTGGTGGAGTTTGCATACAACAACAGTTATCATGCCAATATTGGGATGACACTATATGAAGCTTTGTATGGCAGGAAGTGCGGAACTCTTTTTTTGGTGGTATCAAGATGGAGAGATAATGTTGGTAGGACCAGAGTTGCTTCAACAAACTACTTAGAAGGTGAAATAGATTCAAGAGAGGATGAAGAGTTCCCAGAGTAGGCAGAAGTCTTATGTGGATCAAATGAGGAAGCTTTTCGAGTTTGCAGTTGGAGACAAAGCATGTATTTATGAGGGTAACACCTACTAAAGGTGTAGGAAGGGCTATAAAATCAAGAAAATTGTCTCTGAAGTTTGTTGGGCCTTATCAAATTCTTAGAAAGATAAGATTAGTAGCTTATGAGATTGGTTTACCCCCTCATATAGCCAACCTACACAATGTATTTCATGTGTCTCAGTTAAAGAAGTATGTGCCTGATCGTAGTCACGTCCTAGAAATGGATTAAGTGCAGAGCAATGACAATTTAAGCTTTGAAGCTCAACCAGTCATAATTGAGGATCAACAGATCAAAAAGCTCAGGGGGCAAGGCTATTAGCATGGGGAAGCTGTTGTGGGATGCTCGGTCAGGTGTTTCCACTTGGGAGTTAGAGGAGATTGTTAGGGAATCTCACCTTCACCTCTTTGCTAGTAACTCAATTTTCGAGGACGAAAATTGTTGCTGTTGGGGATAATTGTAAGGCACAGTAAAAAGGAAAAAAAAACAAAGACACGCACGCACGCCTGCACCTCTATAAATTCCTTTCTCTCTCTACCATGCCTCTCTTACATTCTCAAAATCTCTCTCCCTTCTCTCTAGCTTTTCTCCCTCATACATCATCTGTTTTAAAATCTAATCACACCCTGCAGTAGCTGAGGAGTTAAGGATCATTTCTAACCAATCAGAATCTCAAACAGAGTAAGTTCATCTTTGTTCTAAAGATCCCTTATTCTTTATTTTTCCTTAGGTTTTTGTCATCAATCTTAGTAAGGACAGTTGGGAAAAGTATTTCTCTCAACTTAATTAACATTATACTAAAATTTGGTTTTGTTATGATAACTTGTTCTAGATCCCTAGAGATTTGGTTAGTGCCACTAGCTAGTTTGGAGGAATTGTTTTAGGGAATCGTCATCAGGTAAGGGAAGCTAGTAACTTATTTTTATACTATTTAGTTACTTTTAAATAGAACTCAAGGATAAAACCTTGAATATGTGATTATCAGTGCTCAAGTCTTTCTTGCAGGTCTGACTAGTCCTTGAGTACTCAATAAGTTTGATTATCTTGATTTTTGTGTGATTAATTCATCTTATTTGAGTAATGATGTTAGAAAATAGCATGCAAGAACTTTTGATTATTGTTTGATGGACTGAATATGACTTGTGATAAGATTTTGATATGTTTTAAAAGTTTGAGATCAGTTATTGAATAAAATATGCCTTTATGCATGATTGACTGAGGAATTGTTTTTTAATGAACGTGAATTTGGAAAATGAGTTTGATGAATCTACTAGATATAAGTTGTTATAATGTTAAAGATATTTTTGAAATGATATTTGATGATTTAATCATTAAGTGTTGTTATGGTTGTGGAAAGATTCTCGCATACTATTATTTGTGGATTGAATGGGTATTGATGTTAATGATTGAATGATGAAGTTGATGTCATATATTTGGGATAACGTATGAGTTGTGTTTGTTTGTGTACATTAAGTATAACACGCCTATGTTTAACAGAGATCCTCTAGCTTCACTGATGATCTAAGTCACGTAGACTGAGATATCAGGTGGTGAGCTTAAGTGACGTTATAATTAAATTACTAAATATTAATTTTTATCTTTTTTGAATTGTTATTTTAAATTTGAAATATTTATTATACATTAAAGTTTATTAAAATTGGTAAGTGAAATTTTTTAAATAATTTGTAATTAATTATGTAATTATAGTTAATTTCAAATTTTACATAACTTTGCAATATTATTTTCAGTTTATTTATTAACAATTGAATTTGAAGGTAACTTCATTGAAAGTAGCACAGGAATGGTGGTTTTCTAATAAATTATTTTTCATTTTCTCCCTTCTTGTTTTTATTATTTTTATTGTATTTTAAAATACGAAGAAACAAAGATAAGAAAAAAAGAAAAACATTAGTAAATTATTTACATTCAAGATAAATATATAATAATACTATAATTTGATAAAATGTTTATGCAGACAAAATAAATTGATCATTTATTTAATTAAGAAATTAAATAAATACATATAATTTCTCTCAGGACATGATTGAAATGAAACACATTATTTCCAATCATAACATTTGAGGATGTGTGTACCTCGTATTGCTCCTATTTCATTCCTACATGGTTTATTTTTATGAATATACCAATGACACTCAAGACATACATTGTAATCCTTAGATTCGTTGTATATATTAAGATACAACAAAGGACCCTTTCCCCATTGAAATATACAAGAGAATAATGTTCCACCAAAAAATGTTGGCTCAAAAGTTATTTTGAAGTTTCATTGACGTGGAGAAGATGTTGTCCAAGATCATCATCTTTAAATTTGCAATGAAGTTTTAGATCTTCTCCTCCCTCTAGACTATTCATAATATATACATTAACAGCGTCTGTGAACACCGACGTAAGCATGCACAACAAGATAATGCTCTTCACAAATAGAGACATTACAATTTCTAACACACTTTTTCTACTAATCAATCACTTATATATATATATATAGAAAATCACTAATCAAATGTTTGAAGGAGAAAACTATCTTTTCATTTTATATTTCACCCATTAGAATTTTTTAACATATTTTTAGGTAATTTTATACCTAATATAAAAGCAAAAATAATTTAGATTTATTTATATTAAAATTATTTAAAAAATAACTCTTTTAGAAAAAAAAAGAGTAGTCAAACTTACACTCATTAAAAGCATAAGCAATTTTAAAAATGTATAATTTATCTTTTGATCTTGATAGTTTTTTTAAATAACTAATACAACTTTCCATCATTATGTGAATGAAAAAACTTTTAATCATTATTTTAAGACACGTTAGAATTAAAAATTAAGAAAGACAATCCAATAAACTTAAATAAACAATAATAATTTATTAAATAAAATTTATTATTTAATTAAATGGATTTTGAAAAGGAGTCTAAGGACATTTAAATGAAGTTGATTGGATTTTTAATAAGAATGTGTATTCAAACATATGTTATTAATATTTAACTGATAAATATTGTAAAATAATAAAAAATAATTAATATCTCGAATAAAATCATGTAAAATATATTTAATGAAAAAATCGTTGCTATATAAAAGAAAAAATAATTTATATTTATTTATATTAAAAGTATTTAAAAAAATAACTCTTTTAGAAAAAATAAATAAAGTAGTCATACTTATAGTCATTAAAATCATAAGCAATTTTAAAAATGTATAATTTATCTTTTGATCTTGATAGTTTTTTTTAATAACTAATACAGTTTTCCATCATTATGTGAATGAAAAAACTTTTAATCATTATTTTAAGACACGTTAGCATTAAAAATTAAGAAAGACAATCAAATAAATTTAAATAAATAATAATAATTTATCAAATACAATTCATTATTTAATTAAATGGATTTTGAAAAGGAGTCTAAGGACATTTAAATGGAGTTGATTGGATAACTAATAAAAATGTGTATTCAAACATATGTTATTAATATTTAACTGATAAATATTGTAAAATGATAAAAAATAATTAGTAGCTCGAATAAAATCATGTAAAATTTATTTAATGAAAAAATCGTTACTATATAAAAGCAAAAATAATTTAGATTTATTTACATTAAAATTATTTAAAAAAATAACTCTTTTAGAAAAAAATAGTCATACTTATAGTAATTAAAAGCATAAGCAATTTTAAAAATGTATAATTTATCTTTTGATCTTGATAGTTTTTTTTAATAACTAATACAGCTTTCCATCATTATGTGAATGAAAAAACTTTTAATCATTATTTTAAGACACGTTAGCATTAAAATTAAGAAATACAATCAAATAAACTTAAATAAATAATAATAATTTATTAAATACAATTTATTATTTAATTAAATGGATTTTGAAACGGAGTCTAAGGACATTTAAATGGAGTTGATTGGATAATTAATAAAAATGTGTATTCAAACATATGTTATGAATATTTAACTGATAAATATTGTAAAATAATAAAAAATAATTAATATCTCGAATAAAATCATATAAAATTTATTTTATGAAAAAATCGTTACTATATAAAAGAAAAAATAATTTAGATTTATTTATATTAAAATTATTTTAAAAAATAACTCTTTTAGAAAAAAATTAAAAAAGTAACTAGTCATACTTATAGTCATCAAAATCGTAAGCAATTTTAAAAATGTATGATTTATCTTTTGATCTTGATAGTGTTTTTAATAACTAATACAGCTTTCCATTGTGAATGAAAAAACTTTTAATCATTATTTTAAGACACGTTAGCATTAAAAATTAAGAAAGACAATCCAATAAACTTAAATAAATAATAATAATTTATTAAATACAACTTATTATTTAATTAAATGGATTTTGAAAAGGAGTTTAAGGACATTTAAATGAAGTTGGTTGGATAATTAATAAAAATGTGTATTCAAACATGTTATTAATATTTAACTGATAAATATTGTAAAATAATAAAAAGTAATTAATATTTCGAATAAAATCATGTAAAATACATTTAATGAAGAAATCGTTACTATATAAAAGAAAAAAATAATTTATATTTATTTATATTAAAAGTATTTAAAAAAATAACTCTTTTAGAAAAAATAAAAAAAGTAGTCATACTTATAGTCATTAAAAACATAAGCAATTTTAAAAATGTATAATTTATCTTTTGATCTTGATAGTTTTTTTTAATAACTAATACAGTTTTCCATCATTATGTGAATGAAAAAACTTTAATCATTATTTTAAGACACGTTAGCATTAAAAATTAAGAAAGACAATCAAATAAATTTAAAGAAATAATAATAATTTATCAAATACAATTTATTATTTAATTAAATGGATTTTGAAAAGGAGTCTAAGGACATTTAAATGGAGTTGATTGGATAATTAATAAAAATGTGTATTCAAACATATGTTATTAATATTTAACTGATAAGTATTGTAAAATAACAAAAAATAATTAGTAGCTCGAATAAAATCATGTAAAATTTATTTAATGAAAAAATCGTTACTATATAAAAGAAAAAATAATCTAGATTTATTTACATTAAAATTATTTAAAAAAATAACTCTTTCAGAAAAAAAATAGTCATACTTATAGTAATTAAAAGCATAAGCAATTTTCAAAATGTATAATTTATCTTTTGATCTTGATAGTTATTTTTAATAACTAATACAGCTTTCCATCATTATGGGAATGAAAAAACTTTTAATCATTATTTTAAGACACGTTAGCATTAAAAATTAAGAAATACAATCAAATAAACTTAAATAAATAATAATAATTTATTAAATACAGTTTATTATTTAATTAAATGGATTTTGAAAAGGTGTCTATGGACATTTAAATTGAGTTGATTGGATAATTAATAAAAATGTGTATTCAAACATATGTTATTAATATTTAACTGATAAATATTGTAAAATAATAAAAAATAATTAAGATCTCGAATAAAATCATGTAAAATTTATTTAATAAAAAAATTGGTACTATATAAAATAAGTAACGCTTTAATACTGTAGACTTAAAAATGTGTGTGTAGTTAAATGTGTCTGGGGTTGCAAGAGTAAGTATTTATTATTGTAAAAAGAGATATCTAATTTTATTTATCTAATTTATACTTTATTTTTTAGTGTTCTTAATCTCGTTTGTTCTATTATTTAATATATCTTTAATATATATTGGTTTGTTTTATTTATTTCTTTTATTTGATTTATAAACGTCTATTTTGTTTATTTTGTTATTTAATTTATTTTGAGTCATACATTATATGTTTTTCTTATATTAATAATTAAACAAATTTTTCTTAGCGAGGAAGTTAATATTTGTTGTACACATTTTTAAATTAATTTTATTTATTTTGTTTTAAATATAAAGTAATAGAATAAAATGTAAATAATGATTTTTTTTCTAGTAAAATGTTTTTTACTTTCTCCCTTCTTGGTTCTATTGCATTTTAATATATAAAAAACCAAATATAAGAAAAGAGAAAAAACATTAATAAATTGTTTATATTTAAGATAATTATATAATAGTACTCTAAAATTAACATTGTTTGCCTTGATTAAAATACACTTAAGTGGTTAAAATAATAAAAATGATATTTTTAAGAGATTTTAACTTATGAAAAAATTAATAAACTTTATAAACAACTTAACCCTCATTTCTTTTAGGAATTAATTTTTTTTTCACCGACCACATTTCATGTTTGGGGAAAACAAAAAACCTTGAAATATATAGTAGTACTCTAGTTTGATAAAAAAAAACCCATTCATATAACAGGTAAATTCTAAAATTCAAGATGTTTATTCAAATAAAATAAAATTTAAGTGTCAACTACGATAAAACTAAATATACATATTTTGGTTCTTTATTTTTGTATAATATATATTGAGATATGAAGAGGTCTATATTATCTACGAAAGGATACATGTTTAAAATGAAACACATCAGTTTCATTTATAGCGTTTGCATTATTTTTTTTTTACAGTAAAAAATTAAATTAATGGAAATACTTTAAGTATTTTAACTCTAATATAAAATAAGAACTACACAATTTAACAACATAAGGATTAAATATTACGTTTTTGCAATGCTGTGTTTTTTTCTTTTTTTTTTATATATTTAACGTTAGCTTAAGTGACGATATAATTAAATTATTAAATATTAATTTTTATCATTTTGGAATTGTCATTTTAAATTTGAAATATTTATTATACATTAAAGTTTATTAAAATTGGTAAGTGAAAATTTTTAAATAATTTCTAATTAATTATGCAAATATAGTTAATTTCAAATTTTACAAACTTTGTAATATTATTTTCAATTTCTTTATTAACCATTGAATTTAAAGGTCACTTCATTGAAAGTAGCACAGGAATGGTGGTTTTGTAAAAAATTATTTTTGATTTTCTTCCTTCTTGTTTTTATTGTATATAAAAATATGAAAAAACAAAGGTAAGAAAACAAGAAAAACATTAGTAATTTATTTACATTTAAGAAAAATATATAATAGTACTCTAATTTGATAAAATTTTTATGCAAACAAAATAAATTTATCATTTATTTAAATGAGATATTAAATAAGCACATATAATTTCTCAATCAGGGCATTATTGAAATGAAACATATTATTTTTAGTTATGAAAAAAATCAAAGTGTAATATTTTTATTTATATTCTCTCTATTCAGTTAGAGTTTATATATATATATATTTACTTCCTTATTTTTGTTCTCAATAAAAAAACATAAAATATTTTCATTCTCATATGATATTTATTTCGTAATATGATATTAGAGCACTGATTTCAGAACTTTAGTCTCTCAAACATTGTTAACCCTTTTACAACAGTCTAAATTCAATGACAATGCTTCTAATCAAATGTCTGTTATTCCTTCCAACATGGAAATACATATTGGTAACAAATTTCTTTCTTCGTTTAGTTCTTGGATTCTTGATAGTGGAGCTACTGACAATGTTTGTTCATCCTTGACTCATTTTACTTCATATCATCAAATTAATCCTATTATTGTCAAATTACTAAATGGAAATCAAGTCATTGCCAATTATTCTAAAAGTGTTTTTCCTCAATCAAAATCATGTCATAGATAATGTTTTGTATCCTAACTTCACTATTAATCTTCTTCTTTCAGTAGTAGCAAAATTGATTGATAATTTATCTTGTGTGATTACATTTGACTCTAATGGTTGTCACATTTAGGACAAGAACTCCATAAAGATTATTGGTTCAGCTGAGATACAAGATAGACTTTATATACTCAGGGTCCCTTCGTATCAAAAACTTCAAATCAAACCTATCAAATCTTTACTGTCAACACCGAATTTCATCTGGACAAAAAAAATTATTATACCCACTGGGCCATATTTGCTCATTACACCCACACTTTTCATCACTCAAGCACTCCGTCTTTCCCAACTTGGGCCAACCGGCAATGTAACCCCCCACCGCACGAATAGATAAGAACAAAAAAAAAGCACCCATATCTTTCTCACTCTCCCTACTTCTCCATATCTCTCTCTCCCTTCTTTCTTGATTTTCACTCTCCATACCTCATCTGTTTCATAATATGATCAAGCCCCGCAGTAGTTGAGGATCATAGGTTCATTTCTAAATGATCAGAATCTCATTCAGAGTAAGTTCATATTTACTCTGAGGATCCAATGTTCTCTATTTTTCGTTAATTTTTTGTCATCAATATTAGTGGGAAAAATTGAGAAAATTGTTTCTCTCAACTTGATTAATATTATACTAAAAGTTGGTGTTATTTGGATAACTTGTTCTAGATCCCTAGAGTTTGACTACTGTCATTGTTTGATTGGAGGAAGTGATATGGGATTGTCGTCTAATGTAAGGAAAGCTAGTAACTTTTTTTTATATTAGTTAGTTACTTTCAAATATAACTTTAGGATAGAAGACTTGAATGTATAATTATCAATGCTCATATCTTTCTTACAGGTCTGACTGGTCCTTGAGCACTGAATGGGTTTGATTGTTATCTTGATTTTGTGTGATTAATTGTACTGTTTTGAGTAATGATGTTAGAAAGTAACAAGTGAGAACATTTTGATTGTTGTTTGATGGAATTGAAATGATATGTGTAATGTCTGACTTATAGAGCTATATGTAATCATATTGGTTGAAATGAAACAAGTGTACTAGGGGTTGAAAGAAAACCAAGGTACCATGTTTACCTATGTCTCGATATGCTTCAGTATGATGGAATTGATGTGTTATGTATGATGACTGATTTATAAACTTGTATGTAATCATTATGGTTGAAATGAAACCAATGTACTAGGGGTTGAAAGGAAATCAAGGCACCATGGTTACATATACATCTATATGCTTCAGTATGATTGAATTGATGTGGTATGTGTGATGATTGAGTTATAGGCTCATATGTGATCATTTTGGTTGAAATGAAACCAGTGTACCGAGGGTTGAAATGAAATCAAGGTACCATGGTTACATATGCACCTATAAGCTTCAGAATGGTTGAAATGATATGATTATTGTTATGACTGAATAATGAATCTATATGCAATCATTTTGATTGAAACAAGATCAGAGTACTAGGATTGAAAGGAAATCAAGGTACGATGATTGCAAATGGATCATTGTGAAGTCAATGAATTTGGAATAAAGTATGAAAGATTGTGATTGAATGTTAAACTTATTTGTATTTAACTTGTGAATTTATATTTAAATTTCTAAATCTAATCACTTATTTTCTTTTTTACTTTTACAAGCTGAAAACATTATTTCACTAGCTTACACTTACTTGTCTTATTGTGTTGTGAATTGCAATGACTGTACTATATACACGAGCAGGTACATATGCAGGTTTTGGAGCACCTTAAGGAGGATATAGCCTTAGTTTGGTAATCTTTTTGTTTTGTATAGACTTGTATATATTTTTGATGTATTTAAAGACTTTATGACCTTATGATGGTCTATCTTTTGTCATGTAGATAGTTGTACATAAGTTTGATGTATTTGGATAGTTTATGTTATACTTTGAACTTTGAATGCATGTTAATACTTAGTAGGTAAAAGTTAGTTGTTTTGAAAAATCATTTTTTGACGCTTTCACTTAAGCAAGGGAATCTCGCACCAGCAAAGCATGCAGAAAAGATTCACTCTGCAAGTCTCGTCCAAGTGAGGAGCAGCTCGCTTGAGGGAGCTCTTTAAAAAAATTGGGGGTGCTCTCGTGCTGATTTTGCTCAAGCGAGAAGCCTTTCGCCTAAGAGAGATCAAATTTTCGCTCAAGCGAGGGTACTCTTGCTCAAGCCAAAATAGCACTAGAAGTAGAGTGCTCTCTGGACCATTTTTGCTCAAACGAGGGGGATTCTCGCTCAAACTAGAATATTCTCGCTCAAGCTAAAAGAGATTTTCTTTTTATTTCTTCTTTTCTTTTCTTCTTTTCTTCTTTTCTTTATTCTTTTTTTTCTTATGTATTAAATGTTTTATGTTTTGAAATTATATTTTTTTTTTAACTATAAGATTGAATGACAAATACTATAAAATTTTTGGGTTGTTATAGACAAAGCTTTCTTCTCACGTCCCTTACTACACTATTTTGTTTTCAATTGAGATTAATTAAAATTAAAGAAAATTCATTACAAGAATTGAATTTAAATTTTGTCGTTGTTTTTTTAAAATAATTGGAAATAAATTGATTTGAATTCACTATTTTATTTTGAAAATAATTGAAAATAATTCACTTTTCTATTTTTGAAAATAATTGGAAATAATTCACTGTTTTGTTTTTGAAAATAACTAGAAATAATTCACTATTCCGTTCTTGAAAATAATTAGAGATAAATTGATTTGAGTTTACGGTTCTAATTTTGGAAAATAACTAGAAATAATCATTGTTCTGTTCTTCTAAATAATTGAAGCAAATTGATTTGAGTTCACCATTCTGTTTTTAAAAAAATAATTGGAAATAATTCACTATGTTATTTCTGGAAACAATTGGAAATAAATTGATTTGAGTTCACCATTCTGATTTTGAAAATAATTAGAAATAACTCACTATTTTTTTTAACTAATGTATTATTTCGCTTTCAAAAATAATTGGAAACAAATTTATCTAAATTTACCGCTCTTTTTGAAAATAGTTGGAAATAAGTTGATTTGAATCCATCTTCCTATTTTTGGGAATAATTGGAAATTAATTTAAGTTGACTAAAAATAAAGAACAAAATCCATTCTAACCATGTAGCATTCAATTTTAAAAATTGATTGAAAGTTCATATAGAAACAAGCAGTTAGACGGAGAAAAAGGGTGGAAGGACTTCATTTTATATGGACCACTGTGTCGATTAAAAGAGAATGGGCAAAGAAAGAGACGAACAGGAAAGAGGAAAATTAAAGGAGAAGAAGAAGAGGACTAAAGTTCGACGTGAAATTGTACCACCCAAAATTTGGAGGAGAAAAATATAATAGTTAAAAAGCACAATTTAACTTCATCTTGACACAGGTAATGTTTAAACTGTTTGGATCTCTGCATCATTCTCACATCCTACTGTTAGATCTTATAGCTTTTATTTTCAATTCTAAAATTACCATCGTCCATGGTTATCTTCTTATAATTATAGTCTCCATAAATCATGTCAAAATAACACAATAATCAATATGAAATGATACATTTTCTGCTCGAATGAGCAATTGAAATAATAAACCAAAAGAAGAGGAATATTTGTTGTTTGTTCTGGACTCGTATTTTTGGATTACATCCAAATTCAACACCCAAGTCATGTGATTGTCATGTTCCTCTATCCCTTTTATGAGTCAAACATTGCCACTGTTGGTGCTTCCATAGTGGTTATTACTACACGTCAAAATGCCCTTTATGAGTCAAGCAATGTTACCTCTGGTTCTTCCACAACGGTTATCACCGCACATATAATCGCCCACTTTATGAGTCAAGCAATGCCACCGTTGGTGTTTCCACAGTGGTTATTATTGCATATATAAGCGCCCTTTTATAAGTCTGCAATACTGCCGTCGGTGCCTCTGCAGTGGTTATTACTATGTAAAAATAGTGCCCTATAGCTTTTACGAATGCCTCTCACAAAGCTTTATCAATTTACCTTTAGGAAGCCTTTACTATATATGCCTTTAACCCAAAACCGAATGCCTCTAGCTTAATACGAATGCCTTTAAACCAAAAGTGAAAGCTTTAGCCTTTACCGAATGTCTCTAACCCAAAATGCCTCTAGCTTCATACCAAATGTCTCTAACTCGAAATTGAATGCCTCTAACCGAAACTCAGCTTGAATTTTTATTGACGTGTTTGATATTATAAATGTATTAGGTTGATGAATTGTGTCAAATGAAGGGGGCTTATGAAATTTTGGAAAAGGGTTATTTAATAACATTAATTTTTGATATGTCGCCACCATGCTTGATTATTATTAGTTATGAAATACTGTTCAAATGAATTTGGAAAAAGAGTTATTTCCCAGCACTGATTATGGATGTGTCATAGTTATGACTAATTATTACTATTACTTATTTTATTGATGTTTATTAAAGGATTAATGCTAAGCGCTTTATTGTAAATTTTAGAAAAAAAAGGAAACGTTGTTAAATTTTCCTCTGGAAATAATTCTTTGTTTTACTTATTTTATTTTAAGAGCAATAATTTTATATAAGCATGTATATCTCACTTTTTTTTTGTTTCTGTTATTTGTTTATAAACATAACGATATGATAGATCAAGATTGATTGTAACCCAAAACATTTCTTCTCCTTTCACTGTAAACATCACAAGCTTCTTTCCAGAGAGATTTTGGAGCACTGATTTGGTGGAGAATTCAGTAACCTTTAGTGGGGAAGCCCATTCCATTTCACGTTTGAAACCTTTGAAGACATTCCCTTAGTGTTAGATGGCTCAGTAGTGGTCACGTTTTTATCTCCCTCCCACTACATATAATAATCCTTTAGTAAATCTATCTCCTGCTTAGTTAAGGTGCAGAAGGATAATTAATATGTATAATAATTGTACATTAAATTTTGGGATAATGCCATGTAGAGTTAATGAAAATGTGCATGTATATTTAAAGAATTGACATTACAACTTCCTTGAAAATTCCCATTCATTCTCTTTTACTCATTATTAATAAGCGATTTAAGGAGAAATGAAATTCATGGATTGTGTTGTTTTAATTGGGGATGTCTCAAGTAATCTTTCTCATGGTTATAATATCATAAGAGAAGAACCTTTGAAATTGGTCCTCATAAAGACATCTGTTTTTGATTGCCAAGACCTCACCCATTATTAAAGTAGGGGTAGCCTCTATGGTTTTAAGCTCTCAATCAGTAATGTCTTCAGTCACCAATACTTTACCTAAGGTAACCTAGTATTAAAGAAGAAATAACCTTTGAGGTTTTTTTTTTAAGCTCACCACGAGTAATATATATATATATATATATATATATATATATATATATTAATAATAATAATAATAATTTTGGGATGTAAAAGAATGATTTAAAGCCAAAACCAAATGCCTCTAACCCAATACCAAATATCCCTAATCTAATATTGAGTGTCTTAAATCTAATACCGAATTCCTTTGCCAAAAAACTTTTATCGAAAGCTTTTACTGAGTGCTTCTACTGAAACTCTTAACCAAAAGCCTTTTCCTAATCCCTTTATTAGCCGAAGGCCTTTCTTGAGTACCCTTTAACCTGTTCTGAAAGCCTTTATCAAAAGCTTTTCTTGAGTGTCCTTTACTGAATGTATTTTACCAATTTTTTTTATTAAAAATTTTAGACCCTTTCAGTTAGTTTTTAATCCTTGCTACTTGTAGTACTTATTTTTCACCCATGCACTATTTCTTTTATGAGTTTTATTTTTTTTTTTTTTGAAGAAAATATGATTTGATTAGATATTTAAATGACCACACACGTCAAACAATATCTGATATGGAAAATACAAGAAAGTAGTATCGAGCATGGTTGTTCGCACCTCCTGATACTCCTATCAATTAGTCATAAAATTTTCTATCTAAAACACGTACACCCTGAGTTTTCATCACGAATGGAAATACATAAGAGAAAGGTTGATCCTTGTCGGACCCAAAAATAAAAAAATATTTTCTTTTTGTTTTTACTTGCATTTTTTTCTTCTTTTGAGAAAAAATAAACATTTAAATAAACCACATTCGTTTTGGTCATTTGATTAAAGGTATGTTTTAGGACGGGCGTTGTAGGGTGTTAATACCATACCTACACGTAACCCACTCTCAAACCTTTTATTTTGATTTCGTAGACCATTTCCTTATCTTTGACTTTTCCATAATTTTTCATAATAAACTATGATAACGACTTATCTGTTTGTTGTTTTTTTTTTTTAAATTTGAATCCCTTTCTATTATTTCTATTTATATTTATTTATTTTGTTTGGGTCGTCATCCCTATTGTGACCCCAGTTGCGACATTCACATATCACCAATACTAAATTTTACTGCTAGTGATCTCGAAACCCTTTGGCGTTTTCGGCTAGGGCATGTTTCAAACAAATGAATTGATGTTATCAATAATAAATTTCCATTTGTTAAATATAACAAATCTTTTATTTGTGATTTGATTTGATTCATGTTGATATGTGGGACCATATCATAAATTCATGGTCATAAATATTTCTTGACCATAGTTAATGGTTATTCAAGGTACACATGGATTTTCCTTTAAAACAAAAAATCTGAAGTTGTCAAGACTTTGAAAAATTTTGTTGTTTTTATTGAAGCACAATTTGAGACAGCAATAAAAATAATAAGTTATAATGGGACTGAATTTTTCATGACTATTTTTTTATCAACAAAGGAATAATACGTGTCAATACTTTGACACAACAAAATAGTATAGTTGAAAGGAAACATAGTCATTTATTAAATGTAGCTAGAGCTTTTATGATAAAATCCCATTAACCGAAAATTTATTGGTCATATTCTGTTATAGATGTGACACTAATTATAAACATGCTTTACACACTTGTTTTAAATTATTGGTAGCACTTTGTCAACAAATAGAAGTACATTTGATCTAAGGGCATCGAAATGTGTTTTTATTGATTTTAAAAAGGAGACAAAAGGATATATTTTGTTGAATATTCAATCAAGAGAAATTTTTGTGTCTAGGGATGTTGTCTTCTATGAACTTGTTTTTTCGTATCAAAGGTTGATGATACTAGCAATGAAACTGACAGTTATAAAATTAACGATCAAAGTCCTTTTATAGAAGATCAACCTGTTTTGAGTTAGCCGTCACAAGTCATTTTTGCACCCTGTGAAGTTGAAAATAATAATAATAATAATAATAATAATAATAATAATAATAATAATAATAATAATAATAATAATAATAATGATTGTGAATTAGAAGATCAACCTGTTTTGAGTCGGTCATCACAAATCATTTTTTGCACCCTATCATAATGTTGATAGTGACCATGAATCAAACATTCATGTTCTAGAAGAAGTTTGTTTCGATAGAGACAAAAATCTCAATGAAAATCATGAAAAAACATGGTCAATTCGAATGAGTACTAGAACGAAAGAACCACTCGAGTATCTAAAGGATTATTATTGTAAGCTCAATGTTTCCAATACATCATCAAGTTAAATATCCTTTAAATGTTTTGTCTTAGAATAAATTATCACTTTCTTACACTTCTATTGTTATGTCTATTTCTTCACATGTTGAGCCAAACACTTATTTTGAAGTTGTGAAATATGACTATTGGAGAAATGTTATACACTGTGATATATCTACTTTGGAGTCAAATCAAACATGGGAAATTGCTCTTCTACCTAAGGACAAAACTGCCATAGGTTACAAAGGTTATTCAAAATAAAGTATAAGAATGATGGGGCTATTGAAAGATATTGTCGCAACCGGGGTCACGACGGGGACGGCGAACAAAAAATAATTTATTTTAATTTTCAAAACAGAGGAGTCGCCACCATAGTTTATTAGGAAAAACTATGGAAAACTAAACACAAGATAAGCCAAGTTTGCAAAACCGGATTTAGAGTTCGGGAGTCGGTTACGTTTGGGGAAGGTGTTAGCACCCCCACAACGCCCGTCCTAAGACGATACCTTTAATTAAATAAGTAATCTGAGTGTGATTTTTTAAAATATTTATTTTCCCAAGAAAGAAATTAAAATAAAACAAACAAAATGTTTTTTTTCGGTTTTAGGAAGCCCGACAAGGTTTGACCTTGCTCCTACGTATCTCCATTTAAGGGTGGAGAATCAGGATTACGTAGTTCTTTGATGATAAGATTGTTGGTTGTTTTGATTTGTATTTTTGAAAGTTTATGTTTGAAAATAAGGTAATTGAATGGTGTCAGTGCCAAGTTTAAAGCCTGAGCTTTTGAGATACAACGCCAGGTTGAAAGCCTAGGCTTTGAGGAGCAGTGCCAGGTTTAAAGCCTGGGCTTTGAGGAACGGTGTCAGGTTTAAAGCCTGGGCTTTGAGGAACGGTGCCAGGTTAAAAGCCTGGGCTTTGAGAAACGGTGCCAGGTTGAAAGCCTGGGCTTTGAGAAACAGTGCCAGGTTTAAAGCTTGGGCTTTGAAAAACGGTGCCAGGTTTAAAGCCTGGGCTTTGAGAACCGGTGCCAGGTTTAAAGCCCGGGCTTTGAGAAACGGTGCCAGGTTTAAAGCCTGGGCTTTGAGGAACAGTGCCAGGATTTAAAGCCTGGGCTTTAAGGATTGGGGTATATATCAAATTTGGTGTTGGAAAATAACATGCGAGAGTTATATGCAACATAGAATTTTTAATGAAATCATGCATGCAAAAATGGAACATGACTCAATGAAACTCAACTTGGGTTAAGGGCATTTTGGTAATTGTGGAGAGTGTGATGCGGAACTTAATTAATGGGGGTGCAGGAAGTAACGCCACTAATAAGAAACTCAACTTGGACTAAGGGCACTTTGGTAATTGTGGAGAGTGTGAGTGTGGAACTTAATTAATGGGGGTGTAGGAAGTAACCCCACCAATAAGAAACTCAATCTTGGGTTAAGGGCATTTTTGTAATTGTGGAGAGTGTGGGTGCGGAACTTAATTAATGGGGTGCAGGAAGTAACGCCACTAATAAGAAACTCAACTTGGGCTAAGGGCATTTTGGTAATTGTGAAGAGTTGGAGTGTAAATTTTAATTAATGGAGGTGCGGGAAGTAACGCCACTAATAAGAAACTCAATATGAGCTAAGGGCAGTTTGGTAATTGTGAAGAGCTGGAGTGTAAATCTTAATTAACGGAGGTGCAGGAAGAACGACCCAACTCCTAAACCCTAAGCCACCACCACCCTAACCCTAAGCCACCATCACCTTTCTTCACCCATGATGAACCAAAAGTGGCAACAACGATGAGGAAGGAGCGGCGGTGGCGGCACGGTGCTGCGGTGGCGACGTCACAGTCCGGCGGCAAAGGCGCGGGGTCGTGCAGACGGCGGCGACCGCCGTCGACGATGGCGACGGCACCGACAGGGCGTTTTTTGCATCGTTTTTGTAGCGTTTCATGGTTGTTTCGATACTGTTTTGACAGTAAAGTGGTGTCATTTTGGAGATAAAACTGCTGCTATTTTTGGGGCAAAATGGTGTTGTTTTGAGTATTGTTTGGCTGTTGTTTTTGGTGCATCTTGTTGAGATTAAAGGGACTACATGGTGGCTATTTTTGGAGGTAAATGGTGACTGTTGGTGGCGCGGAAAAATGGCGGTGTCAGCGGAAGTCGTTTTGGGACTGTTTTAGAGTGGTTTTGGGAGCACAAAATACAGAGACTAATATATGAAAGATGGAATATGATGAATTTTTTTATTATTTAAGAAAGAAGAAAAACAAAAAAAAAAATGCTATAAAGAGCTAAAGGTTATCCCTTTTCTTATTTTTTTATCTTTATATGAAAATGAAATGATGGAGAAATAAAAAAAACATTACAAGAAGATAAGAACACATGATTTACAAATTTCAAACTTCAAGATCCATATGAAAATCTAAAGCTTACAAATCATACCTGTGAGCGTTCTTCAAAAATGATTGTCTCCTTTCCAAACGTTCCTTGCTTCTCAGTTTGTGGATAATAAGACAGGAGAATCAATCTTCTCTTCTTCTCTACTTTCTCTCTCTGTTTTTTTTTTCTATTTTTAATGTGTTCTCCCTTTATCAGTGATCCTTTCTCTCTTTTTTTCTCCTCCTCTCTTCTCTCTTTTTTCTCATTCTCCCCTTTTTCATTTGCATTATTATTATTTTTATTTTTATTTTTTTTTAAATCAAGGTGGTTCAGAGAAGTTACCACTCTTTGACCCATTCTCCTTATTTATTATTTTTTTTAAATTAATCTTCAAAATGAATCTACCTAGGAATTAGACTTAAAGCCATTTTCTAACAGTAACAATTTATTAGTTATTATTAATTTTATTTTTATGGAGTAGAGAACGTGGGTTGTTTTGAACAGTTTCACAATTCTTTTTTTTTCATTTTTTTAAGAAAATATTACGTGGAGTTAGGAGAGTGAGAAGTTAGAGAATTGACTTTTTCTTTATTATTTTATTTATTATTATTTTATTTATTTATTTATTTATTTTTTCTTAAACTTGCAAAGCAAGTTTGAAAGCAATTATTTTTATTGTTATATTTATTTTTATTATTATTTATTTATTTATTATTTTTTTCAGATTCTGTTGTTTTAATTTAGATATTTTTGTTATTTTCTTGTTATTTTCGTTTTTTATTATTAATTAATTATTTTATTTTATTTTATTTTTTAAAATCACCAGCTTTTCTTTTTTTGTTTTTTTTTGTTTTGTAATGGAAAAATTCAAATTTTATTTATTATTATTATTTCAAGAAAACTTAAACTAATAAATATATATTTTTATATTATTATTCATTTTTTCTTTATTCATTTTTATCATTATACTTTAATTTAAAAGATTACCCGGACAAAATCGGGTGTTGACAATTATCCTTCTTTACTTAAGTTTTACATGATAATATGAAAATTTGAAAAAAATTCATATTATCAAAGTAAAAATTAAGTAGAGATAGAGACACTGATTTTGTTCGGGTCACATTAAGTAAAGATATCAAAGAAGAGTTACGACTTTGCCTCAGCAGGGAGTCGAAAAATAAAGAATGGCCCAGACCTTGCTTCTGCAGGGGATCAAGTGCCAAAAACAAATGTGACCTTGCTTCTGCAGAGGGTCAACATATCAACAAATTTAAATAATTGTGACTTTGCTTCTGCAGGGAGTCGAAAAATAAAGAATGGCCAAGACCTTGCTTCTGTAGGGGATCAAGGGCCAAAAACAAATGCGACCTTGCTTCTGCAGGGGGTCAACATATCAACAAATTTAAATAACTGTGACTTTGCTTCTGCAGGGAGTTGAAAAATAAAGAATGGCCAAGACCTTGCTTCTGCAGGGGATAGTGCCAAAACAAATGTGACCTTGCTTCTGCAGGGGGTCAACATATCAAAACTTTGAATCAGAGGATAATTTCTCACTAGATCTTATATCAGAGGATCATGAAACCACTTTTTTTAATTCAATTCATGATTTGTTCTTGAATGAATGCATGTTTAAATGCATGAGAATCTATGATTTGCCTTTGCTTTGAATGCATCTATGAATGCATGATGTATTTTTTAATGTTTGGCAGGTTTGACTTTTCCACTAGGGTATGAATGCATGATTTTATGCTGATGCATGAAATTTTGATTCATATGAGATTTTTTTTTTAATGCCTAAGGATTTTGATTTGCTATTTTGTTCCTCTTTTTAAACCAAATATTTCTATGGAATCATTGAATTCATTGATTGCACTTTGAACTTTCATTTTGGAAAAAATATTCACAAATCTTAACGCTTGACACAAAATTATTGCTACAATCAATTCTAACATTTTGATACATATGTGTCAGAATGGGTGGATAAACAAACATATGGTAATGACATGTTAAACTTCAAATAGGCAATAGAATTGCCCCAAGTATGAGGGGTAACTTTCTTTTAAGTCTTTCTGCTCTTTGAGAGTTGACCATAAATGCAACAAAGTTGCCCCAGTTTTTTTTGAAAAATGGAAAATTAAGGTTTAAAGGGATAGCCAATTTTGTTTAAGTCTTAATGCTCTTTGAGAGTTGACCATAAACGAGCAGAGTTGCCCCAGTTTTTTTGAAAAATGGGAAATCAAGGTTCAAAGGGATAGCCAATTTTGTTAGGTTAGATGGATAAAAATAGATTTAGTGGGAAACCAGGGTAATGAATTGATACTGATTGAATCACATGAAAGTGTCCCTGGTTTCAATGAATATTTTGGCTAGGGTGAAGAAAGAAACATGGGAAAGACACATATAAGAAAGAATTGCCCCAATATTTATGCTTTAATCACACTATTTCATTCTTATTTAGCTGGCAAATCTGT
>Ga0209489_104383_pt1 | contig 26089 bp, 13 predicted proteins | sample SiratrowhiteBW_FD_187527 | JGI IMG/M metagenome (GOLD analysis project Ga0209489, IMG submission 187527) | Root nodule microbial communities of legume samples collected from California, USA - Siratro white BW (SPAdes) (version 2) | ecosystem: Host-associated > Plants > Roots > Nodule | place... | reverse complement strand
AAAAAAAAAAAAAAAAAAAAAAAAAAAAAAAAAAAAAAAAAAAAAAAAAAAATATATATATATATATATATATATATATATATATATATATATATATATATATATATATATAGTGGTAGTGATAAGACTGTCGCCCTCCAGTATTGGGATATATTTTTAGAAAGATTAATCCTAATTTAATTTTAAAAATGAAGAGATATTGAATTAAACTTAATAAATACAATTGGAACAAATTAAATAAATATAGACTTGGTAATTTAACCTTTACTTTATCGTTTCTTTTATTCAACATATGGCTTTTACTTCTGCAGCCCATTGCACCTTCACAATTGGGTGAATGGTCAAATTACTTGTTTGTTTTTCTTTCACTATCCCACTCCGCTACCACGGCCCCTACCACTGCAAAAGAAGTAGAAGGAGAGAAGACATTACAGATAAAAGAAGAGTAAAATAATCTCATTCTAAAAAGTTTTCTTTTTCTTTTATGAAACACATGGTATTTGTTTCAAAAAAGACTTAAACTTATTCCAAAAAAACGCAGATTCAGAAAATCCTGTTTACATTTTAGAAAGTTTATTTCAGAAATTATGTTTTAAAATGTTTGTTTCGAAGTATATTTTATGAAGTTCAAAAATTTTATTTCAAAAACCTAATTTATATTTTATGAATTTCAAAAAATATGTTCTAGAAAAAAGTTTCCAGTACAAGTAATTCAGAAACTATTTTAAAAAAGAGTAAAATAATTATTTTGAAAATCATGAAAGTGTATATTAAAAAATGTAGGATGCAGAAAATAAAATCCTAAAAATATTTGGACGGCTTCTACCTACACCTCCATGAACATTGTGAATATCTACCTACACCTCCATGAACATTGTGAATAGATAAAATTGTTCTTGATAACAAATGTGAAATATCTTTAATACCTTAATTTTACCTTATACTATTATATAATATTTTTTTCACTAAAACCTATTTCGGATTACCCTAATTCAAAAAGTTAACTTTCATGACAAAATCCCTCTGAATTTTACAATTCGGTGATTTTCTTATTCTGGATATCAAAATACAGTCACCCCAACTCCAGTCACCCACGTCCATTTTCACACATTAAAGACCTGTATATTAATTTCATCAAGGACAATAAAATCTTTTTCACATAATTATTTTATAAATTTAACTTTCTATGGAGGTGCAGGAAGAAGCCGTCATATTTATGACCTAAACATGCTGCCTAAAGAACTTTTGCTTTTGACAAAGCAACTTCAGTAACGTCCATAAAGTTGATTTAAAAGTATAGTTGATTTTTTTAATAAAAACTTCTAAAAGAAGGAAAATACTCTTATAAATTAAACTTAGACTATTTTAAATTAAAAAATAAAAAATATGAAAAATATTTAATTAACTTTTACACAAACTAATATTAAATTCGGAAATAATTATCTTCCTTTTTTTCTTCTTTTCTAGTAGTTCTTCTAAAGAATTTTATCTACACATACCTACATTGAATGCAAATGCAAGCCAGTAGAAAAACTATTTTTATCATATGGCTGATTAGTCCCGAAAGACAAGGAAACTGTGAGAAGGGATGTTAAAACAAGCTTCCAAGAACGTTAAAGTGGCTTACCATTAACTGATTATAGTTATAACGAGAATAATTCTACAAAACAAAATTATAGATGAAAAGATTATACATTTTCTTCATAAAATTACAGGATTACTTAAGCAAACAAGATTTGCTGCGCTAAAGATGGAGTATGGCTTTGTGTCGAAAATAGGTATTCTCATCCGAATTTGAACAGAAATGTACAAATGTACCTCTGCAACTGAAAAAAGGACTAGTCTTAGTTCGATCACAGAGCTACAACATGCGCTAACTTATATAAAAGCAAGGACAAAGAATTAAATTAGATTCTATTACAATTATACTTCAACATATGTCTGTGCAAAATGCTCTAGTCATGCGAATATTCCAAGTAGCAGTAAACAAAAAGAAAATCAAGTGCTTTTAAATCCATTAAAATCCTCATAATATCGCACACGTATGTTCCATCCACCTTACTATACTAAATCAAAGCACTAGCACTAAGGAACTGATGGTTCCATCCACCTTACTATACTAAATCAAAGCACTAGCACTAAGGAACTGATGGTTTAATGATTGACTACCCTTAAAACATGAATAAGTATAACTCTACATATGGACCCTCACCTTAGTTAAAGTATTGAGAAAGCCTATCAAATGAAGACGTTTATATGAATCCTAGTAAATTATTTTTTGAATTGGATGAAATCTATGTGAGGTCAAAAAGTCCAACTCTTTGAAGAAGGAATTGCCAGGTTTGGCTTTGAAGAAGGGATTGCCAGGTTTGGCTTTGAAGAAGGAACTGCCAGGTTTGGCTTTGAAGAAGGAATTGTTGGAAGAGAAATTGACGTCAAACTTTTGTCTAACCACAACCCTATTAGAGGCTCACTGCTTCTTCCCGCACCTCCATAAAATCTTATATTTCCAAAAGAAATTTGTCGAAAAGTCTTAAATATCCTTTGGTGCGTGGGAGTGGCTTACTTGAATTTATATTCCAGATAACAAAATCCGGAACACTTTTTGATTGGAAATTATAGCCTATTATAGAATGTGTTGGTGACTGCAGTATTAGTCCAATCTGAAATAGAAAACTATATTTCGAATTATATTTCCTAAATTTCAATTAAAGTTATTTTTGTATTTGGAAATAGGCTAATGCAGAAGACAATTTTGTATTCCGAAAGCTAAAAATAAAACATTGTATAATTCAGAAAAATTATAGAATGTGCTGGTGACTGCAGTATTAGTCCAATCTGAAATAGAAAACAATATTTCGAATTATATTTCCTAAATTTCAATTAAAGTTATTTTTGTATTTGGAAATAGGCTAATGCAGAAGACAATTTTGTATTCCGAAAGCTAAAAATAAAACATTGTATGATTCAGAAAATATTTCCAAATTTAGAAATGACTTGAGATTCTACAATTTGAAAATTATTTTCAGATGGTAGAATCCAGAAATTATTTTCAGATTCTAAAAATTATTTTTGAATTCGAAAATACTTTCCCGATTATATAATCGAAATGTCCGGTTAACAAAATCATTTCTGAAGGTATAAGATGAAATGACTGAGATTATTAAAATAATTTATATACTTATTCAAGGGCAGTTCAGTCTTTTCATATTCTCTATGCAGAAGAAACTATGGAAGTGGAGGTGCAGGAAGAAGCAGTCTACAACGCTTCACTTCAGCAGCTCTTACCCTCCTCACAAGCCCATTCGGTCTCCCGCTTTGGAAGCAACTTTTTTAGATCTGACAAATGACCTGAGAATCTAATCGTTTGTATTTGGATGGGAAATTTTAAGAGGGTGTGATTTACTTTTAAAAAGAATTGAAACATTTTACAATTCTATAAGTAATTAGATAACTTAAAAATAAAAAAATTTCATATTGTTACATTCATGTTTCTTCTCTTCGTATTCTCTGATCAATCTAATCAACTCAATCTTAGTTTTGTTTGGCTAAAGTTTGTGTGTTATAGTTTCAATAATATTTTTTAATAAATATTATTGAAGGTTTCTTTCAAATTAAAACTAATTGTGTTTAATTTTTAACTGACATCATTGGAGTTATTTTATTGTTAATATTAGTCCAAAGTTCCTAATTATTACTTTTTTATTAAGGTCGAACGCTTTTTTTCAATTTATATTTACTATAGTTATTTTCAATTTATGTAAAAACAATTACACTTTTTTTCTAGACTAAGGTTTTTTTTTTTTTTTTTTTTTTTTTTTTTAATATTTTTTTTTTTTTTTTTTTTTTTTTTTTTTTTTTTTTTTTTTTTTTTTTTTATAGTGATGTTAATAAAAAAGCTATCTTTTTTGTTTACACTATTAGAACTATGTTGCTGTGGTTGTAGTAGTTGTTGTACATTAGTATTTCTCGCTCAATATTAATTAAAGTTTTTCAATTAATGTCCGTAGCAGTCATTCTTTTATGAATGCTTGTAGTGATTAATTTTTTTTATCATTGATATCAACTCGATTAAGATCGAGACGTTATCGTCTGAGCTAAGACCAAGACATTTTTTATCTGGCTAAGGTTTGTGTGTTATAATTTCAACAATATTTTTTAATAAATGTTACTGAAGGTTTCTTCCAAACTAAATCAATTGTTTTTATGTTTTAGCTGCTTGGAGTTATTTTATTGTTGATATTAAGTCCGGAGTTATTAATGATTTTTTTATTAATGTCAAACACTTTCCTTTTTTTCAATTTACGTTAAGGTTATTTTCACTTATGTCAGACGAATTCTGTTTTCAACAATATCAATTACAATTCTTCTCTGCACAATGTAAGTTAGGATTATTTCTCAATCAAAGGTTTTTTATACTGATGTTAATAGAAGCTTTTTTTTATTGACATTATTAGAATTATGTTGAGGTGGTAGTTGTAGAACACTATTATTTCTCGCTCAACAGTAGTAAGTTTTTCAATTGATGTATGCAGAAGTCACTCTTTCGTTAATGTTTACTATTTTTTTTTTTCTAATTTTAGTTGGAAAAACTTTCGACTAACATTAATTAGAATTTGTTATACCAATGTCATTTGAAGGAATTTCTCAACCTATATCGACCAAGAAGTAAAAAAAAAAACCCAAACAACATCATAAAAATAACTCAGATCCATGTCCATCTAAAATGGTCAACATAAACTAAAAAATTCTTAATCATTAAAAAATCTTGATGAATTTGATCGGAAAATAGCATAAACCAAGATCAATTAAAAATATTTTCAATATTGATATTTTTAAATTATTATATGTTTGAAATTAAAATGTTTTTTTTCATATTTGATGACAACTGAAAATTTCAGGTATCACACCACCTAATAACTCTAGCTTTTAAGATAGTTGATTCATGACAAATATATCTAGAAGATAATGTCCCCACCCCCCACTTGAAAATTGATAATAAATACTTCACCGCAAAACACAATATAGAAAAAATACTACGTCGAAGCAAAATTTTAAGGAATTTGGTACGCACCTGGGACTATTGAAACAGTGGATTCCTGATAGACATCAAAACTAGCAAAATCCTGTAGTATGTGCATGAATAACAACTATCATTCCAACCATTCAAATGAGCAACGACATGTTTGGACGACCAGGTTGAGGTATAGGGGGTTTGATCAATCCTTTCAAAGAATCCATAATACTTGAAAAAGAAGGGCGTTTCCAGGGTTCACTGCAGTAAACCAGGCATATCAATAAAACTCAAGCAGAATGTTGAAGCAGACTACAAATGAAAGATGTATCTGCAACTCACTTGGCCCAGCAAGCCTCAATTATTGATGCTAATTGAGGATTTAAATCTCGTGGTATTTCAAGTCTTTTTCCCTTAAAGCCAACAGCTGCCACAACCTACAAAAACATTACAGATTTGTGAAGACTACGTAATATTGATGCAAGTTTCAGTCTCAGTAGAATTATTTGTTGATAACAGGACACCATGAAACAGAATAACACTCCATAAGCCACACTTATCATTGACCAGTGATATACACGCTTCAACCAATATACATTTCTAGCAATTATTTTCAGATTTATGTTACCAATAGCATTCTATTTTTTTTTTTTTTTTATGTTCTACACTTGCAGTCATCGGATCCTAAAGACGCTTCCGTAAAAATCAAAGCAACATAATCACAACAGAAAATCTAACCATAAGCACACCGAAAAATATCAGTTATATGCAAACCTGTGGTGGATTCAAATTACTCCAAGGTTGTTGCAATGTTGCGAGCTCCCACAAAATGACACCAAAGCTGTAAACATCTGACTTCTCATTGGATGGCTCGTCACGAAGAACTTCTGGAGCCATCCACTCAGGCTAATAGAGAAAAAGGTGTTCAACTTAATGTGCAATAATAAAAAAGACCTCCGAAAAATATGATACAGAAAGCAGATACACATGTTTGAAAGAAAACTTACTGTCCCAGCAGCTGACTTGGATGAGAGAAATGTGTTTGCCTTTAGTCGGGAAAGCCCAAAATCACTAACCTAAAGGGCCGATACAAGTAAATAAGGATCTGTGAAAATTCAAATTACTCCAATGATGTCCATAATGCCAAAGCAAACAAACCAACAACAATTCATCCCCCAGAAAATAAATTTTGCTAAGCACTGAACATAGAATTTATGTACTAAATTGATTTTTGTCAATATGTGAAAGTTGAATCAAATGAAGCCCAGCTAATTGGCAGAATGAAAACTTCTATCAACAATGAGAAGACCAAGTTTTGCTGTAATATTTCTTTCATTGGTTCACTAAGAGTTCAAAAGAGATGGTGGCTAAACAGTATCATTAAGCACGGACTATATTAGTGCTTTAATGCTAGCATATACGAAGTGATTTGAAATTTGGTGATTCAATGTAGCCTTCTGATTGTAGAAGGTAATTTGTGAGTGCTGGATAAGTGGAACCGTACTAACAAAGGTCACTAATGAATTAAATGAAACTCTCAACAATTTTTCAGACACAAGAGAAATTTCCTTCTTGCCTTCACTGTATATTTCTTGTCAACAAGAAGGTTTGGAGATTTCAGATCTCTATGAACAATGGGAGGATTACGTTTATGAAGATAATTCATCCCCTTAGCCTGCATAGGAAAACGACAAATACTTAACCAATGGATACAAAGGTTACATATTAGTTCAAAAAATAAATAGAACTAAAAACAATGTTTATCTTCTGAAAGTTTACCACGTCATAAGCCATACTAATCCTACGTCTCTCATCCAACATTTCTGTGGCACCAGGTTTATGCAACAGCCTATACAAGCTACCCCTGCATTTAGGTCAATCAAATCTTTCAGGTCTCAAGTGTAACATATGTTGTAAACATGAAAAGAGATCTCTCTTATATGAGGGAAGAGTAAAGGAACTAGTAGATGAGATATTGCAAAACCTGGACAAGTATTCCGTGACAATTGATAAATTGGGAGGCTTAGTGACTGCACCCATAAGTAAAACAATGTTTGGATGCCGTAAGCTTTTCATTATTGCAACCTGGCAAAACGGGTGAAAATATAGCTCAAATCGGTAACAAGCTTACAGTTAGTGTGTTTCAGCACAAAACAAGACAAAAACTACTGGGCCTACCTCCCTCAAAAATTCCTGGAAGCGTTCACCTGCAAAGTCTTGTTCCATCAGAATTTTCACAGCAACCTCCTGCAGTGCTTATCATTTTGACATATGTAAATGCAACAAACTAAAATAACATGCAACAAACAAGTAGAGAGATGGAAAAGGATATATCAAACAAATTTAAATATTAGGCTCGCTTTGGCTTCAAACATTAATGAAGCAATACACGCGTATACACCTCCCAAATTAAAAAAAAAAAAAATGCATTCTAAATCATAAATCTAACAAAGTGGAATTTTTATTCTATTTTTTTGAAAGAAAGAGTTGAAAAGGTAAAGGACAGAAGCCTTCCAGTTGAAAAGCAGAAGAGATCATTAATAAAATATGTCATCTTCCCTAATGCTTCATTTATTTACTGAAAATGAAATAGTAAATGAATGAAACCTTTAGTGTTGATAAGTTGACTGTACCCATAAATAAAACAATGTTTAGATGCTGCAAGTTGCAACACTGCGAAGAAGGGGAAAATGGAAAACGAAGTTTTTAAAATAAGCATGTGCCTGATGATTTTTACGGCACAGCTCAATATGAAAATTTATGCAAATATGTTTGGTTGTGGTCGAAAGGAGATCGGCAAATGCGAGGCCAATCAGCAACGAAGTCAAAAAACCAACAGGTAGACTGAGTTTGGCTGATTAGGCACAGCAACCTTTGAACAATACGAAGACTTATTTCAATACAAGTATAGGTTATGACAAGATCAATATGCAATCATTAGATCCAGCAAGAAGAGAGGATGGCATTTTCAAAAACTGCACTCAATGATTTTAGCATACCTTCATGCGCATATAATCAACAAGCAACAAATGATTACGAAAAAAAAAAATTCCCAGATATTGAATAGAGACCACTTTTATAATTTGAGTATAGTGCAGATATATATATAGAGAGATGTCATTCACATTAATATAATAATCACAAATGATTTAGTTGAATTTGCAAGATACAATGCCAGAGATGCTGAAAAACAACTAATATAAACAACCCATGAAAAGATCAGTAATCCCGAGTTAATCTTATTTTATACAGCACTTATGAAAGAAAAGAGAGGCTTACCGAGCCATTCCACTCAGCTTGATGTACAGTTCCAAAAGAACCTAAAAATAAAACAGACCAAATTTAATTAGTGACTATTGATACCAATTGCAATTCAAGCCGTAGTAAGCATGTAATGCCAGTAATTCATTAAATGCTGTGTACTTAACACAGGCTTAATTTTTATTGGTTAACTTTAGAGCATTTTGTAAGATCACCAGAAAATTGTGGTGATGTGATAATTTTTGCTTCTCTATGGTGTATTTGATTGGGAAACAATGCTCATATTTTCTTAGATATATTGTTATCTGATAGTAACTGGTATTAATACTGAAAGTAGGATAGAACTCAAGGAGGAGATATGTTTTATAAGGGAAAAATACTGCTCAATAAACAGCAACACACACTGGACAGATATGTAGAAAATGCAAATAAGAGATAACAAACTGAGCCAATACAGAGATTTAACCTTCCCCAGCCTATGCCACCAGTCACTCCCTCAATTCTGTTATAATTTTTCCATTCTTCACTAATATCCCCCTCCCCCAATGGATTTGGATCATCTTGTGTATCTGAGGAATTGAAGAGCTTTATTGCATTGTTAAGCATACTTTTTGTTTTTTCTTCTTTTGTATTTTAATTGAAATTACCACTACCTTATATTACTTTTATACCTTGATTATGCTCCCTCTCTCAACGCTTCTCTTCTAAACAATAACGCCATCCAATATGAATCAACCAAAAATAAGCAAGACTTTAAATAATATGCAAGTTATAGAAGAGCGCATACATACCTGATCCTATTCTCCCTTTCAAAACAAGATCAGTCCATGGAATGTCCAGATCCTCCATATCTAGGGAAAACGCTCTAGATGGTTTGCTAGAAATCAGTAATCTGGTCTGTATATCTCTATGACCAGGACGGTTATGCTTTAAAGGCAATGAATCCTTGCTTGTCAATGACGGCTCTACAACATTCTGTGGAGGGTTACCTGATTTAAATGTTTCAGAGCCTCGATCATGTGCACTTGGATGATAAGCTAGTGGGTGTGGAGGAACAAGAGAACTTCTGTTGTTATCATTTGAAATTGGCCCAGGGTTCCTGTCCCTGTACTGCCTTTCATACTGTTCTGGAAAGGAGAATCCAAAATCTACATCAATAACAGAGTACCCTATATTTGCATCCGGTTCTTTACTTATGTAATCAAATGTTTGGGATTTCATTAATTGAAAAGAGGCATTTGTCAACAAATACCAAAAACAAAATAACGATAGGTGCTACTAATCACTTAGTAAAGATAATAACTAACAAAAAGAGCAAGGGATACAATTTGGTTGAAATAAAAAAAGACTGACACATTATTTAAGCCCACACTGAATCAGAAAGTTAGACATTGATTATGGAGAGTTAACACAGAAATAATCCATTCATTAAATTAAATATAAATAAAAGAACAGCGATGAGTTTATCATTGCTGAGAATCAGAATGATATACTTTATTATTATAGTAATGTAATCTCTATTTTAGAGCAAACAAAATATATTGTGTTCATGCATTATAAATGTAATGGTCCATATAACACTCATGTTTTGTATTCATAGACACGGCATTCAGTTAAATGCCTGCGTCCTCTATTTTAATATGGTATCTAAGAACCTAACAGAGAGACTAATAGAAGCATCTTGAGAACTGTGCCCGCCCTGTGGACCAAGTGTCCCAGAGAAAATTTGTTTAGCAAAACCATTTCTATCTTGTTCACCTCTTTGATCATCACCCTTCTTCTGACGAACTTTTTCCTTTTTCCAACCACTAACCTCACCATTGCTCCAATGACCTTTTCCGTAAAAAGGAATCCACATTTCTCATAGCTTCCAGTAGCACTTTAGACCCCAACCAAGAACTGAAAACAATCATATTTTCTCAAATTTCCCTCTCTACACTAAGAAGTTGGATGATTTGGACTATCCCACTTGGGCTTTTGATATCACCATATAGATTTTGGTCTACAATATCAAAATCATCTCACCAATTCTACTACAGATTGTGCTAAATGGGAGAAGATTGATGCTCAGTTGTGCCAATTCATTAAGTCAATCCTTCACCAGATCATTAAACCCAACCTCTGCTCTCATGTCACTTGCGAATCAGTTTAGATTGAAGCACTTCCCCTTTATACTAATGACACTCAACAACCATATGGGGTTTGCCATGACCTGATGAATCTTTTCCACTTCAGCATTTTTGAACAAAACATTATTGAACTGTCCTTGCCAAGAAGACCATTAGGATGCCGTGATTTGGATACCGAAGTACATTAAGAGCACTCCAGGAAAAGGGTCCTTTTAAGAAGACAAGGGGCGTACTCAGATAATTGGATATCGATGTTGATCGGTTTGGTTCACCTAGAGGTAGGCAATCCAGTTCTAGGTATTGTGAGTTGATTTGAGGAAATTTAGTAACTTAAAAAGGTAAGAAGAAAATTTATGTAGCAAGAACAAGTGTTGAAGCAGAATTAGGATCATGGCTTTAGTAACTTGTGAACTGGTAGCTAAAAAAGCTGATTAAAGAACTCGGAAGTTTGAAAGGGCTACATCAATGATGTTAATCAACTTAACGAATTTCTAATCCAGAATTTAACTAGAGGACCAAACATATTGATGGTGATTAGCATTTTATCATGGAGAAGATTGAGTCACACAAGTTTTGTCAACTTTAGCGACCCAATCTGTGAGCGAGCCAAAATAGGCTACAAATACAACAAGCATGGTGCATATAATTATATGCTCTAACTTGAAGGGGAGTGTTGAAATCAGACTAATATATTTTGTTTATTATTATAGACGTATAACCTTAATTTTTGCGGAAATAAAATATCCTTTATCCATGCATAATAAATGTAACGAGTCTATACAAACTCATATTCAGTCCAATGTCATTATGTCCCCAATTTTAACAATCATAAATTTGAGAAATTGCGCACCTCTCTTGAGATAATGCTAATCGACACTCAAACCCCTCCTAATTTTAAAATAGAAACACATATCCCTCATGTTTATAATAAAATAACATTCTCACCTATTTTAGTTTATAAATAGGCATTCACCTCCCTCACGTTTTTAATAAATGGTATGCATCTCTCTTATACTTTTAATAAGGAGAAACTCAACTCTCTTATTTTATTTAAAAATAACATTTTAACTAAAACTTGAATAAAAATAATAAAAATTAAAAACTAAAATTTTAAAATATTAAAGTTAAAGATTTTTTTATTAACAAAGAATTTAATGACTTGATTATAGGAAATTACACTCATCTTGCTTAGAAACTTCTAAAACAATGTTAAGATGTGGGAACTATTCATGTAGTAGGGAACTCATGTTCGATCCACATTATGTGAAGAATTCGTCAAGTCAGCAATAGTCACGAGTCTCTGACCTAATGGACTAGAGGAAACCCATTGTATGACCAAAAAACGACATCAAATTGTAATTTTAAAATATATATTCATCTTCCTTATATTATTAACATAGTAGCACTCGTAGTAGTCCTTATTTTAGTTATATTTATGTTTGTATTAAAATAGTTTGTAATAATAAGTTAATAAATTTAATCACAAATTTTATACCTATTTATTTATTTTTATTTTAAAATAATGTTTTCTCAAAAATATAATTTTTATATTTTTATACTTTCATAAAATGATTTATAATTTAGTGGCAATTTAATTTATGATATTTTTAATATATAATAACTAAACCATTCAATTTTTTTATTAAAAATTATTTAATTTCCATATTTTAAAACTTTAATTTTTAATTTTCATAGTTTTTATATTTAAGTGTTAATCAATATGATGTTTTTAAATAAAATAAAATGTCACTTATAAAAAATAAAAGGGAGGTATCATTTACCAAAAACATAAAAGTGGATATTTATTTAAAAATTAGAGGGAATGTGAGTGTCATTTTATTAAAAAAATAAGAAAGGTGAGCGTCTATTTTAGAACTAGAGGGAGTGAATGTCATTTAACATAATCAGAAGTGTAATTTCCCCTAAATTTAAAGTAGTGCAGCACTATATTTAGAGCATCATACATTGAATAGGAAATATGAATATCACCTGCAACACCACTATCGAAGACAAGCTCAGAAGGCACACAATCCGAGAAATATTGTTTGGCCAGTGACCTGAAATCAATGGTAGGTTCAGCTGGTTTGAGTCTTGGAAAGCGCAAGGGTGAACAACATGAGATGGAGGATGGACCATTCAGCAAGGAATCAGGCTCACATAAGCAACCTGGCTTTCCGATTAGATCAACCAAGTATTCCCTGTAATTATATGGTTTTAAACAGGAGTCAGTTCCCAAAATGTAAACTGAAAGGTTATAACACATTAGTAATTTTACAATTCGTCATTCCACGATCACATGGCACTGCTCATGGAAAACATCAATTTAAACTGTAGTTGGATTGTACTTGTTAACAGAATAGCAGATGTGCACCAAAACATATATACCTGTCAAGCCCAAATCGAACAAGACACGATGAGGCATCTTCTCTTGAACAATATTTACAGCCCTTTGCAATTCGACACGGTAAATCAATGGTGTCAGCTAGCACCTGAAGATATAGCATGTACAAGGCATGTGAGTGCAAAAGCAAGAGAAAAACCCTCACTTTTAAACCATTGAACCCTCCCTCCCCCCCTCCCTCCCCGGCCATCATATAGAATGAAAGTATTACTTTGAATAATACAGCCCGATGCCTGCAGAGTCCAATAGATAGGCTGCCAATGGGAACAACGACAGATCCTAAGCGATCTCTTAGATCATTAATGCACTCCCTCCATGTGGGAAAAAGATCGCCTTCCCATACAGAAGCTGAACCCCTTGTTACAACAAAAAGCACAGTTAGACTGGTGCAAGCTAAATAGTTCATAGCCAATAATGTCAAGGAGACTCACCCCATACAGTCGAATACAAGCTTCGAAAGCTGGTCTACAACATATGTTGTTGCTGTGCTGCGAGAAAAAATGTCATGTACCTTGTTCTGCAATTCTTTTAAGATAGGATCACGAAGTCTATCCACCAAAATTACTTCAAGTGAAGAATTAGAAGGATTTATATATTTTAGTGTCTCTATCGAAGGAATTCGGCCATTTTCCTGCAGATCAGTGCACAAAGTCCATACATATGGATCCATTCCATGAATTAGATAAAATCCATCAGGAATTCTGTCGTATAACAGGCAGCCATTCACCTGGTACATGTTATTAACAAAACAACATATCAATTGCATGCCTACCAATAAGTGAAATAAATATATCAATTTAACTTAGAGCAAATTAAGTTTAAAAGAAAAGAACAATAAGAACATAATAGAAGAGATGATGGATTTTCCCTTCTTAACTTACACTCACACATCAACTGAACAACCACATTTTCACTTGTTCCCTCAAAAAAAATTACAATTACACCTTCCAACGGAAATTGCCGCAAATAGAACAGAGCACATTCTGTCACCCACACGATAATGTCAAAATATTATACACTCATTCTTTTAAAATGGTACATTTTACAGTTAATAACCCACAATAACAATAACGGCAAAACAGTTCCTTAAAGGTAAATTTTAGTAAGTATAAGTATTCAGATCAGGAAAACAAAAGGGATAATATACCCATCTGGGCAAAACCTCACAAAATTAATACAAATTGATGGTGAAATGCCACCATTGACGAAGCTAGTTTTCTGTTGCCAATGGGAAAAACGGGACTCGTTGGTAACAAGGATACCATGTCATCCCCAATAATAGCGAGACATTCATCACACATTTTCATGATTTGCTACAACTTTTAAAACAGTTAAAAATTCAATATGTTACAAAATACAGAAAATGGGAAAAGCGTTTATTTCTGTAATACAAGTTTCAAAAAGCAACATACATGAAAATAATAACAGGACACGTTCCCAGAGCCAGCGTCATGATTTAAGACAAGCTTGGTGCAAATTAAGAGCAAAATGCCACAATTCAAGGAGGCAGTTTTTCTACTGTCAGTGCCACAACAAATGAGAGTAGTTGATATTTTTTCCAACAAGCATTCAAAATAAAAGGCCTGATATCCTTGTTTATCCTGGCAGACGTGCACTTTATAATCCATGATCCAACTCCACCCTTTGCAACTAATGAACACAACTCAAATAGGGTTTTTACTTAAGCACTCCCCAATCGCATCCAGTCAAGTCAAATACCAAGAAACACGCGTTCATGAACTTAAAATTCCCCAGAAAATTTTCCATTTAAAAAAAAAAAAAACATAATCCTATCAATACAGTCTAGAAAAACCAAACAAATTCATATAGACTTAATAATAGTACACATGCATATCGTGATGTCAACCATAAAACAACAGCAGCTTTACTTGACAATAGTATCTCCATAAACACTTCAAGAATAAGAAAATGAGAAGACAAAACAAATCTAAGCTCCTCTCATAAGCTAAAATCAACTTACCTGATTTTTATTCCCCTTCACCAAAAAAAAAAAAATTGTAGTGCAAAAATTTATTTTAATTTATGTAAGAAATTCAATTGATTTTACCTCTCTAATTTATACTAATAAAAATGCTTTGGAGTAACTTAATTTCACTGATAAATATTCTCAAGCTTCAGTGACGAGAACCAGAACCACGCTGTGACAACGTCCATTCACATGTCATTGTTGTTTTTTCATTGGTTACTCGTTGACTAAAATAGCTCAGATAATATTTTGTAAGTTCCAAATTCACAATTATCATCGAAACTTGGCAACCAATCACAACATGAATCGCACAATTGGCATAACAAACAATCAACATACCCAAAACCTGTGAGAAACTGTCTCTACGGAACTTGATGACCTTGAAGAGGATTCATCGGGCACTGTATCCAGAAAATTGGGATCATCAGCACACGTAGCCTCTGAGCAAAGTCGAAGAGCCAATGCCAGCTGTAACTGATAACTCTCCTCGGTCTGCTGCGCCCAGCTCTTGCCGTAGGACCCGCCGCTCTTCGCCGCCGCGGCGTCCGGAATCCTGCCTCTAACTTCGCCAAATTTGACTTCGTCTGTCTCCTCGGGGGCCACGGTGGACACCGTGGGGGCGTAAAACTCGCCGGAGAGTGAGCTCTCACCGAAACTGCTCTCACTTGACTGCCGCTGCATCCCGAACGAGGAGTACATATTCCCGATCCTGTTCCCCTGCCTGTGATCGACGACGGTGTCCCAATCGGAGCCTCTCTCCAACTTACTCCTGTTGCTTTTACCGTCGCCGGAGGAGGATTCGAACACCGGACCGGTTAAGTTGTCGCCGGGCGTTTGGTTGAGGAGGGAGTAGTTGCTGGATCTTCTGACAGACATTTCCATGGAGGCTGAGTGCTGAGCTCAGAAAACCCTAAAACCCGCCATTGCGCATTCGTTTCGTTTCGATCGGTTCCTCTCCTTTGGCCTGGTAAGAGTGAGTGGGTTTCCCTTGCTCTCTCATAGGCTTGGTAGAAGTTGTAACGATCTTCTGTTTTAATAGTTGTATATTTTAGCGGTTTGGTAACCTTTTGGAAGTGTGGCGTGGCGCAATGGTTTTTGGTTCACACGTTGGATCAGAAGGTCCCGCGGCACTCGCCCCGCCGGTATTGTACCGTTTTATTTTCGGTTTGACTTTAAAATTTTACTAGTGGACACAGCTTCACTACTTGTTTCAATCTTTCAAGGAGTAATCATCATAAAGTTTAATATAAATACATAAATATATACATTGTATAAATACATAAATATATACATTGTACAAAAACGGATGGTACTTACCGTAGCCTATACTGTCTGATAGATAAATGTATTTTGTTTTTATTTTAAGTATAAAAATACTCTAATTTCGTCTGTATGTCTCTGTACATATATTCTTTTTGTACTCTAAAATTATTATGAAACTTATTTGTATGGCACGTGCTACTATGAAATTAAATACAACTACAAAAATTGTTACGCACAATTAGATTTTAGAAATATTTCTAATTAGTCTTCTTGCTTCTCAATAAATTAGTATTAAATTTTAATTTTAATTTTCTTACATATTAATTAATTTGTCGTTGTTAAAGAAATTATTGAAAAAAATTAAAAATATCATATTTTTTTATTATTCTTAGTGTGAGTGAAAAATCTTAAACGATACTCATTTTGTCACCAAGATAGTATGCATTATGGAAGGTTGCAATAGAGAGTATTTTGATAAAAAAAATTGGTTAATAATACTAAGTATCTTTACTGATTGGTGTGAAATTATTTTTTTCAGTTATATTTGAGTTAGAAAGAGTGTTTGTTCGACATGCGAATGAATAATTTGGTTGTCTTGTTAATTATATAAGTCATGTTTATCATAAAATTTAGCTTGAATTGATAATATTGTCTCAATAAATATAATTAATACTAAACAATATATTTCATACTTTAAATTAAATATATTTTTTTAGATTTTATATGTAACTATTATTGTACATATCAACATCTATAAGAATTTTCTTTGAAAATTATGTGGTAGTTTGGAAAGAATATTTTGAATATATTCCTACCAACAATTTTAAATTTAGAAATAGATTTTAATTACATCTTAAAGTTTAATTTAGAAGAAAAAAGTGTGAAAAATTAAGATTGATATTTTTATTTGAAAAATCTCTATAAAAATACTGTAACTACCCTCCCGTTGACTATGATTAAAGAGATCATATAGATTGTTAAAAAAATAATTTAATACATATAATAAAGTACGGAAGAATTTGATGGAAGTCAATATATCCTAGGAAAATGGTATTTTGAAAAAAAAGAAATAAACAATTACCCCTATTTGACATTTATAGTATGACATAAATGTTATTGAAAATTTAAAAATTTGAAAAATTGTTATTTAGATGAAATTTGAGATTGAGTTTGAGAAAGCAGGAAGAAAATAAAATAGGGTTTAGCTGCAAAGGTGAAAAATATTTTTATGAATGAGAACTTATAATTTGATTCTGCAGAAAGATAAATTATCATTAGGTATGAGAGAACATGATAAAAAAACTTAAGATTTTGGTAGAAGGAAAGAGAGAAATTTTGAAAGGGATGAGAAATGGAGGAACAATAAGAGGAACGAAAAAAAGAGATTGTGAGGAATGGAGAAAGACGAGTGAGACTTTTAATAAAGAAGGTAGAACTTTTAATGGAGAAGGTGGGAATACAATAAAGATCACAGGATATTTGTAAAAATAATTCTTTGGCAATTTGTTTTTGTTACACCCAGTTTTTATTTTTTCTATCATTGTTTTATCATTGTTTTCACATCACACCTTTATCCATTTCATCCACCACAACAATAAATCTTAAACCTTTATCAATTTCACCTATCACATATAAAAAAAACCAAACACGAAAAATCTAAAACGCACCAACAAACTCTACACGAAAATTGACAATGAAGGCACACACCTTAGGGCAAAGACAGACCCACAAACAAACACCTTACCAGGAAGGAGAAGTCATACTACAAACAGAAAAAACCAAGACACAAAGAGAAATCAAAACGCATAAAGCTAAAGGAGAGGCGAGGAGAAAAGTACACACTCGTTGTGAATCTGAATGGGAAAACGAATGTGAATGAACCTATACTTTATCAACCCTAAACAAAAATTTCAATTTCAAATTCCCACACTGGACAACAGTCAATTAAAATGACTTCTTTTTTATTTCATATCACCACGAATGTAATGACACCTGACATATCAAGATATTAAAATCCTCTGTAAAAAGACACAGGGAAAATATAAAATATGAAAACTCAACATATTAAAAAGATTACTTTTTTTTTCATATCTTTGCCAGCTCAAAATGTAAAAAAGTATGACATGTGTGAATATAAAATAACAGTACTTCATATCATAACATGTGTACTATAATATTATTGTTTAGGGTACTTAGTAAAAAAATATAATAACAAAAAGGAATTAGAAGAAGAATATTTGAAGCCAACAATTCTAGCACTTTGTTTTCAAAGTATGAAGCGTATCATAATATTATTTCACGAAATTTGTATTGTTTGTGTGACGTTTTCTAAGCGTTCTTCCTGCACCTCAATGGGTTCATCTTACACCCTTAATATCTTTTCGAAATATTGAAAATAATTTTATTGGATATAATTCAGAATATAAATCTTTTATATAATTTGAAATAAAATAATTTAAATTTTGGATTTTATAATTCAAAATATATTTTCTATTTTAAATTATATAATTCGAAATATAATTTTTGTATTTCAAATTATATAATTCAGAATATAATTTTTCTTTTTATTTTAGATTTTAGAATATAACGTTTTATATATTTACATAATCTAAAATATAGTTTTTTTAAATTTTAGATTATATAATTTAAAATAAAAAAAATTAAGAAATGTAAGAATATAATTGTCATTTTACTAATCATGCGGTTCCAGGAAGAAATCATGGGGTGCAGAAAGAATCCGTGGACATTTTCATGTTAATGTCCATTAACAACCCCTTGCCCGAAAAAAATCCCTCGTTCAAAAACCAGGAAGAAATCCAACACACAATAGACTGACTTCTCACTATGGAAACTACAACTTAAAAGATATAATATAATATTATTGTAATTAAATGTAAAATTTATTTAATTAAAATTGAGCATTACTCCTTAAAATTAATTATGTATAATCCTTGAATTTTATATCCAATCTACAATATATATATATATATATATATATATATATATATATATATATATATATAATATTACTATTATCCTACCATCTAACTATTTGCAAAATAACCAAATATATACATATTATTATTATTATTTGAAATAATAATAATAAATTCCATACAAATACTCGTTAAATGATATAAACTATAAATAAAAAAGAATAGAAATTATTTTTAAATTATATTACTATAAAATTAATAAAATTTTTAAAATATCCATTTAAATTATTATATGATAAATTAAAAAGTCAATAAATATTAATTTAAAGTATGTTACAATTTTTTAATATGATTAAAATAATTTACATGTATTAGCAAAATATTTTAACATTAATATATAAAATTTTAAATTTTTTAAATATATTTAAAAAGAAAAACAGCAAAAAAATCAGCTTACGAGACAAGCGATTTTTGGGAAAGATACCTTATACAATTCACTAAAATCACATTAAGATACTGAATATTTGGGACTCGATTTTACTTCATGTACAATAAATATGTTTATTCTTGTAAATGAAATGTACATGTGGCTTATTGCAAAGTTTCTTTATTGCTATGATTTTTTTTAAAAGATATTTCCTAATTCATGCATTATTGTTGTTGTGGAAGGAAATGCATAGATTCATTTTGTTTGCTTTTGAGTCATCTAAAAGAAAACGTGAGATGAAATATATGTGTGTTTTCCTCTATTGTGCATTATTTGTAATTTGAAGATTCTTTTGTTCTGCATGCAAGGTTGGTTTCACAAATTCTTCAAAGGCTTTGAGAAGAATCCTTTGACTATAATTGAGAGCTTGAACATTCTTTCAAGAAGGGACGCTAATACTGTATTTATTGCATGTTTGGGGTTAGGTTGGTTTAATTTGTTGTCTTGTTTCAACTTTTGGCAGTGGTGTATTATTTTTCGCAAATTTTTTAAGGTGGTGTAATTTTTATTTAAAATTTTCAAAATGGTGTATTTTTTTATTTATTTCGGGATATGGATAAATGGTGTATAAGAGATACAATATTATTGTGAAGAAACAGTGTCCTTATTACACGATTTAATTTAACATTAAATGAAATCATAAAAAGAGAACACAATTTTAGTTTACTACATGAAATTATGTAACTAAGATTTCAATTAATGAGTTAATTAAAATCAATTACAAAGTCATTTTATTTATTGATAAATATGTAATGGTTGAAATTAATTCTGATTAAGTAATTGAATAATTGTGAAGTTAATTTGAATAGAAGAGTGGTTATATATTGTGAAGAAAAATTATCTAGATATAATTTAAAAACTAACAATAAATTTATTTAAAAAACTATATAATATTTTCAAATTTTTCTTTCTAAATTTATTGCTAAATTTCAATTTTATTTTAAATTATTTCTATATTAGTAACTAAATTCAAATATCCAACTTATACTTAATTTTGCTAAATATATTTTATTATTAAATTTTAATTTTATTTTATTTTTATTTTCAATATCAAACTTATTCTTAATTTAATTTAATATATAAATCTCATACTGACATCATTTTTATTTCAACCATTACATATTTATCAATAAATAAAACAGTAGAGTATATTAAGAAAGATAATCTAATGAAACAGTAGACTATCTTAAGAAAGAAAGGAAGAAGGGAGCGATTGTAAAGGTAGATTATGAAAAGACATATGATTCGGTGAAGTGAGATTTCCTTGAATATATGATGAAAAGATTAGGATTCCATGACAAGTAGATCAATTGGATTAAAACTACCCTGAAATCAACTACTATTTCGGTTTTAATCCATGAAAGTCCGACCAGAAAGTTCAAACCGAAAATAGGGCTCTGACAAGGAGACCCTTTAGCTCCGTTCTTGTTTCTAATAGTGACCGAAGGCTTGGCAGGCTGGTGAGAGAAGCAACAAGAATTGGTGTTTTAGAGGGGGTTAGAGTGGGTCAAAATGGAGTTGAGGTATCATTGTTACAATTTGCTGACGACACCCTGTTTGTTTGTCAACCAAAATACCAGAGTATTCTTGCGATTAAAGTGATATTGCGAAGCTTCAAGGTTGTTTTAAGCTTAAAGGTCAATTTTTATAAGAGCCAAGTGGATGCAGTAGGAATATCAGACGTGGATATGATCATATTTTCTAAATGGTTGAATTGTGGTAGCATGTACTTCTCTTTTAAGTATCTCGGCATTAGTATAGGAGGGAATCTCAAGAAGGTGGATTTTTGGAGACCGATTATTAACAAGATCAAGGCTTTCTATGTGAAAGGGTAAATTATTATCCATGGCCGGCAGACTATCTTTAATCAAAGCAGTAATTACTGCACTGCCACTGTTTTATATATTATTTTTTAAAGTTCCTAAGTAGGTTTGCAAGACTATTAGAACTATACAGTCCAATTTCCTCTCAGGATGGAATTCTGAAGGGAAGAAAATATATTGAGTTGCGTGGAACAGAGTATGCAAACCTGTGGAAAAAGGTGGTTTGGGAGTTAAGGATATACAAAAATTGGTTTTTTTTTCCATTTTGGTGTACTTTTCAATTTTAATTCCCAAAATGGGTAGAAAAAATTTATTTACCAAAATGGGCAAATTCTGCCAGCTAGATAGGCATAATTTCAAACTGGTCAAAATAAAAGTGACATGCTGGCGATTTCAATTAATGACATTAATTAAAATTGTTTCTCTCTCTTCAATTATTTTTTAATTATTTAATACTATGATCCTTAAGTTTAACAATTAACAAAATAAATAATAATAATAATAATAATAATTATTATTATTATTATTATATAATTAACAAAACTATAACATGAATATTAAGAGATACAAATTTATTTAAATTAAAATAAAATAACATAATGATAATAATAATAAGAATAATTTTAATTAAATTCATATGGATTTAATTTAAATAATAATAATAATAAGAATAATTTCGTACAAATTTAATTTAAAAAATAATAATTATTATTAAATTCACTTATTATTAATTATATTATTATTATGTTATTTTATTTTAATTTAAAAATAATAATAATTATTATTAAATTCATATGAATTATTTTTATTATTATTATCATCATGTTATTTTGTTTTAATTTAAAATAAATTTGTATGTCTTAATTTTTTTACTACAGTTTTGTTAATTATTATTATTAATTTTTTTTAATTGTTAAAGTAACAAACATAGTGCTAAATAATTAAAAAATTATTTGTTAATTATTATTATATAATAATTTTTATTAATTGTTAAACCTAACAATCATAATATCAAATAATTAAAAAATGATTGCAGAGATAGAAATGATTTTAATTAATGTCATTAATTGAAATCGTCAACATGTCACTTCTATTTTGACCAGTTTGAAATTAAGCCTATCTAGCTGGCAAAATATGTCCATTTTGGTAAATAAATTTTTTCTACCCATTTTGAGAATTAAAATTGAAAAGTACACCAAAATGGGAAAAAAGCCACAAAAATTCAACTATGCATTATTGGCAAAATGGAAATGGAGGTTGGGGGTGGGGGAGGAGAGCGTTTGGAGAGATGTAGTTGAGTCTAAATATGGGAATTGACGGAAAATGAAAGTTTCTATGGTAGAAAGGAAAAGTTCACGATGGTGGAAAGATTTATGCTCAATATGTGATGTATATAACGAATCTAATTGGTTTGATAAGAGGATAAGATGGAAACATGGGAATGGTGACATTATTAAATTTTGGGAGGATTGTTGGGTGCGTGATAGGCCACGTAAGGAATCTTTTCCTAGACTGTACTCCATCTCAGTTAGCAAGGAGAAGGTAGTTAATGAGATGGGTGAGTGGATTAGTAATGATAATAGATAATATTTTAGATGAATGTTATCTTGGAGAAGAGAACTGTTTGTGTGGGAACAAGGTTTGAAATGTCAATTAGTGAGTGAAATTTCTAATGTTCAATGGAATAAAGTTGCGTTAGATGCGTGGTATTGGATGAGGGAGGATACAAATGTTTACACAACCCATTCTGGTTATATGGCTCAGCCAGAAGAAGAGGAAAACCAATATGTTGAGAGATGTGGGGAAGTTTGGGACCTTAATACGCCTGGCTCAAGTAAGGTATTTGGTTGGAGAGTATTGCTAGATAGATTGCCTTCTACGACGAATCTCGTGAGAAGAGGGATTAATATATAGTGCAATCTCTACCCACTATGTATGAAGGAGGATGAAACAATACAACATCTCCTTTTGTATTGTGAAGTCTCCCAAAGAGTGTGGGACAAGTGTGATAGGTGGTTAGGTTTAACGTCTGTTAGGAATAAAGACATTATCAATCACTTCCAAAACTTTTTTGCAATTAGTTTGAGTAAAAATTCTAACATGGTTTGGAAAGGGGTGTGGTTGGCAATAATATGGAAAATTTGGAAACGTAGGAATAAAATTGTTTTTAGTAAAGGGTAGTGGTTGAGGTTGAGATTTTTGCAATGACACAAGTGAAACCATGGTATTGGACTAAGACTGGTAGGCAGAAAATACACTACTCCTTTTCGGACTGGTGCCTTAGCCATCGATAATGTTTGGTAGAGCTTAGGTAGTGATTGTTGAAAAGTACTGTTTTACATACTAAGTGTACTTGGGTTGGTTGGTGAGGGGGCATGTAGAAAAGGAACTAGGTTTGTGTTGTGTTCACTTACAGGTAAAGCAAGGCCGCTCTAAACTGGTAATAAATTTGTAGAAGGAATGAGGTTTAGCAGACTTTATGTTAGATTATGCAATGTGATGCTTAAGATTGGAGACAAGGGTGGCAGGAATAGCAATATACCAGATCATGATGGAATATAACTATGTAAATATCATGCCTCCAGTTAATACTGTGTACTCTATGTCCTATTAACATGGCTTGTTATTTGTGGTTTTAATCTTGAGCTTTGACACAATATTGATTCAGCTACTGTATTATTGTTGTTATTCATTTTGTAATTGAAGTGTGTTGTAACTGTATAAGTTTATTTTATAATAGGATTGGAGTACCCTAAAGAGCTACTATTAATTTTAAATTTTGCCATAAAAAAAAAACTATCATGACACATATTAATAAAAGAGATGGAATCCAATACTCCTTATTAGGGTTAGATATCACATGTTTCACTCACAAGTTTTAACTTGTGATGATAATGAATGAATCTATAATGTAATTGTTAAGCATAACTGTTTCAGAAACCTAATGGTTATAACTAATTGATAAAGTGAGCAGTTAATGTTGATGTAACTGAATATAATTTTGAAAATAACAAAGTTATTTTTCAATAAATTCAAGAATGATTATACTATATTGGGAAGCAAATAAATTAATATTTATAAATAAATTTTTGACTTCTATACACACAACTATATGTATATTATGTATTTTTCTTCTATACACACAATTATATTATATTATGTATTTTTCTTTATACAAAGTGACTTCTCACACTATCTTCTTATTTGCAATCCATCTGCACACTGATGAACAGGTTATGACAAAAAAAATATGATTGATTAACATAATGAAATATATTACATCTGTATATATTTTTAAACAATTTTAAATTGATTGAAAATTATTTTTAACTGATTTACATTATTGATAAACTTAAGACATTCAGGTCTTAATAATGATTGAATAATTCAGATACCCAGTTTTCATAAAATTAATCCTAAGTGGTTTAGTTAACAAATCAACTAATTGATTCATAAATTTAACAAAATTTATCTTACAATCATCATCATTATGTGTGTTATATATAATAAAATAAACGTTTATTATTCATAATTTATTAAATTAAGTTATTATCCAATAGATTTAATTTGATATTTGAAAGAATGAGATGAATATAAATAACTTTTGCATTTTTTCAAATAAATGTTCCAATGTTTTGTTTTTTTTAAACAAACAAACAAACGTATTTATTTTATTTTTTATTAGAAGTTGAAGGATTCTAATTTGAATTCAATTTTTTTATAAGCCTTTATATGGAGAAATTTGTTCAAACCTGTTTCTAATCATAACCAGAATGATATCTAACCAAAATATTAATTAAATATTTATATGATACTATTTGTTGGAATTATAGTAGGAAAAAAAAAAGTTTTGGTCACCATTTTTTTTAATCTGACAGTAAAGAGTACAATGACACTGTTCATGCTAGATGGAATCCAATAACCTTTCCTGCAGTTAATTATCACATGTTTTAGTTTGAAGTTTTCTACTAGTCATCACATTAAATGAACATCTAATCTAACTTTTAACCAAGACTCTTTCAATAAACTTAATGGTTACAACTAATTGATAAGATGAGCAGTTAAGGTTGGTGTAATTAAATACCATTTTAAAAATAACAAAGTTATTTTTCAATAAATTCAAGAATAACCATATTATGTTAGGAAACAAATAAATCAATATTCAAAAATAATTCTTTTGACTTTCAAACACATAGTGACATATATCTTATATGTTTTCTACACAAAGTCACTTCTCAAAATGTATTATAGGCACATTCAAACAAAATCAACATCATCAACATCTTAAAGTTAAAAAACAACAGACTAAATAATTAGACTGACTTGATCTTCTTATGTGGAGACCATATGCATACCTAATGAAGAGGTTAAGACAAAAATAAAATTAATTAACATAATAAAATATATTACATCTATATGCATTTTTAAACAATTTTAAATTGATTGAAAATTATTTTTAACTGATTTATATTTTTGATAAACTAAGACATTTATGATTTAAATAATGATTGAGTAATTTAGATTCCCAGTTATAAAAAAATTAACCTATCTAAGTGGTTTGGTGAACAAATCAATTAATTAATTCACAGAAACAGTTTCAGAAACTTAATGGTTGCAACTAATTGATAAGGTGAGTAGTTAAAGTTAGTGTAATTGAATATGATCTTGAAAATGATGAAGTTATTTTTTCAATAAATTCAAAAATAACCATACCATGTTGGGAAACAAATCAATCAATATTAAAAAATAACCTTTTGACTTTCAAACACACAGTGACATATATTTTAT
>Ga0209489_104382_pt1 | contig 26090 bp, 16 predicted proteins | sample SiratrowhiteBW_FD_187527 | JGI IMG/M metagenome (GOLD analysis project Ga0209489, IMG submission 187527) | Root nodule microbial communities of legume samples collected from California, USA - Siratro white BW (SPAdes) (version 2) | ecosystem: Host-associated > Plants > Roots > Nodule | place... | reverse complement strand
TATTACATCACTGTCCACTTTGTGGAAAACTCTAATCTGCGATAAAGGGTAAAACAAAAGTAATTATGTCAACTACTTACATTTTTTAATAAAAAAACTATAATTAAGAAATAACACATTTACCTTTAATTCGTTGACATCAACGTTGGACCGTCTGCCATCAGACCTTCTACCAGCCATAACTTGGTTCCAACGAACCTGTTAATTAAAACAACAAACTTAATTAAACTTATTTGTTCAATAACCTATGTGTACTAAAGTTCATGTATATAATCATTGATGCATTCTTTTACATTTAACAAAACAACCAATACCATTAACACGATTGACAGTTCAGAATTGTTTCACCTTCTAAACTTAAGTGTCTAACTATCTACAACTTTCTGACCACAAATCATAGGGGTAGTAATTATGTGCCAAACTCACCTCCATACTTGAAATACTACCAGTTTTCCACATACAGTCTTGAACCCACTATATTTAGTGACCGCCCATCACAACAATGTATACGTAAATAACACAATACAAACACAACCGCAAATTAACAACTCACACTACACGAAGACAGACAAAAATCTATAGTGGAGGGCGACAGCGACAAGAAGTTGTGTGAGGGAAAACCAAAAAAGGGAACCTGTGGGTGGCTGCGGCGCTCAACGGAGGAAGGCCGTTGGGAGGGGTGTAGGGCGACGACGACAAGAAGCTGTGTGAGGGAAAACCAAAGAAGGGAACCTGTGGGTGGATGCGGCGCTCAACGGAGGAAATCTGTGGGTGGCTACGGCGCTCAACGGAGGAAGGTCGTTGGGAGAGGTGGAGGGCTACGTCGACGAGAAGCTGTGTGAGGGAAACTCAAACCCTGTGGGTGGCTGCGGCGCTCAAATGAGATAAAACTCAAACCCTAAATTTTACCCCAATGCCACATTGGACCAAATTTACCACGCATGAACTAATTGGCCACGTCACTGCCACTTAGAGTTGTAAGGTGGTTGTAATGCCACATAAGGTCGTTAACGTATAAGCACTCTTTTTATATATATATGGTACCTTTTATTTTATTTATTTATTAGTTTATTTTATTTGGCTTAATTTGTTTTTTTTTAGTTTAGCACTTAACAAGCAATGTGGCAACACTTTAGCTTGTCATTTTTCTTTTTTATACGTAATGCATTCTCTTTTATTTTATTTATTTATTTTTTTGTTTTCCTTGGACTGTTAGGTATATACATCCCAATCATTTTGAATTTTGATTTACTTACTTTGATTTCTTTGATATAACATGACAACTTTAATAAATTGGTATAAGATCTTTTTTCTTTTTTATTCAATTTTAAAAGTAAATATAATTTGTCACTTACTTTATCTCTTTTATTATTTTTGAATATTAATTTTTATATAGATCTTTTTGTGTTTTTTTTTCACAAATACGTAATTTAATTAAATATCAAATGACTGCATGCGTCATGCAGTATTTAAATTAGAATTATCGTTCGCTAAAATTTAAAATTCAAAAAAAATAATATATAATTATTTCAGTTAAACATTCAATTGATCGTTCGCATAATACGGTGTTTAATCCGAAATTATTTTGTCTCGTGTAGAGATTCAAGTGGTCGTGCACGTCGAATAACGTCTAATCCAAAACTTTTGAAATTAATAAACCATAAAATTTCAAAAATATCAAATTTCAAAAATACATAAAACATCAAAAATTTCCAAAATTAAAAAATATCAAACACTTCAACAAACAAATTTTCAAAAAAAGAACTACGTCACCTGATTTTCCATCCCAAATGGAAATACGTAGGAGCAAAGTCAAACCTTTGTCGGGCCCCAAAAATAAAAAAAAATATTTTTGTTTGCAATTTTGTATCTTTTTAGTAAATAAACATTTTGAAAATCACACTCATTTTACTTATTTAATTAAAGATATCGTTTTAGGACGGACGTTGTGGGGATGCTAATACCTTCCCTACACGTAACCAACTCCTGGACCCTACATCTGTTTCCGTAAATTTGCCTTATCTATTTTTTGGTTTTTCTTTAATTTTCCATAATAAACTATGGTAACGACTCATTTTTCTAAATTTTCAAACTAATTTATTCTTCTTTCGGCTCACCGTCCACGTCGTGATTCTGGTTGCCGCAAGTGTCATTGAAAGCATTGGACTTTATTGTGAGATTTTCAAGGCCTTGTTATGAGCTTTTTCAATCAATAATTATAATGACTACTTTTATTGTTGTGTGGTTTTTCAATGTTCTTTTAATTAGTATTAGACCATACCAGGGCTGTGGTTTTCTATTATCTTGAATCTGAAATTAGAAACATGAGTTTCTTGTGTTGTTTATAAAATAAATTGTCCAACTACTATGACTTTTGTGGTATTTGTTTTCCAAAAGTTCTTATCAATTAGTATCATATTTTAGCATTAGGTGTGCAAGTCCTCCTTGTGTATTTCTTTTGAGGTTGTCAATGGAATGTAATTACCATTGTTGATTCTTGTTACATATACTGGCTCCTTTATCATTGTATGCAGGGAAAATGGTTCGAAATGCTACCATCAAAAGCAGCCTCTTCCTTTTTTTAGCCACCTACATGTTCTTGAACCTCAGGTGGTGAGTGCTAAAGAGAATGAGGTTTCAAATAAGATATCACAACAATGACAGAGTTGCACAGAAATAGACACCCTTCAATTTATATGAGAGCAATCGGTCAAGATGAGTGGCACAAATAAGACATAAATTTTTTAGTAACATTTTTATAATATTAAAAAATATTATTAAAAAGTTTAATAATATTTTAAAAATATTATTATTTATTAAATAAATATTACTAAATATTTAGTAACGATTTTATAAATGTTTCTATTGATATTCAAAAATATTATTAAAAGTTTTTAGTAGTATAGAATAACATTTTGATAAATGTTACTAGATAATATTAATAATATGAGTAATATTTTATTTGATTTAGTAACTTTTTTATGTTACCAAAATAAAAAATATGATAATGTACATATTTGTACTTAGATAATCGATCTCCTCCTAAATAAACAGCAATCTATTTATACATTCTTCATAATAAATCTTTTATTCTAGTTTTTTTTTACTATTTTATTTTCTCGAACTATCGAATAACACTTTTAATGCAAATTGATTTCAACTACTGTTAAGGAGGTTTGAGAAACCTAATTAATTAAAATTATATTATTTCTTTTAAGAAGATTTTATAATAATTATGATTTTTCTATATTTATTTTTCGTGTAATAAGTAAAATATTAATAATTATTTATTTTTTCATATACGTGGTTTACCACTGTTTCAAAGTTTCTCCTTAGATTAATCTAACTTGACGAGAAAATGTAAGTAAAATCTAATTAAGAATTCTTTTGTCAAAAACTAAATTTGAACATTGTCAAAATGACTTGACCTTCTATTTAGTAATTATGTTATTTATTATTACAATTAGGAAAAACACAAAATAAATTGTAGGATTATTCTTTCTAAAAAATGTTTCTTAGTTTTATGTTTAACAAAATTAGAAGAGGTAATAAGTAGTGTGATACCCAATCAATATCCTTGAATAGGAAGAACAAGAAAAAAAAATAGTTTCTCTTTAAAATTAAGTTAGTTTATACCCAAACTAATTTGTAAGTTTTTGCATATAAGTTTTTTAATTTTTAATTTAAAGATAAACATGAAAAACATTTCTTCCAAAATATCTTTTGAGAAATGTTTGCGCAATCAAACCTTTGAACTCTATTTATCATTTTTCCGTTACAGTTATTTATCTTTTTCATTTATATGTGCATTTAAGAAAGAACTTTTCGTATCAGAAAGAAGCCTTTGAACACGCATAATTTTACAATTATTCTTGATTTTCTATCTTTTACAATTTTATTATATGTCAAAATTAAGAGAAAATGCATGATTGGTAAACATATTACATGATAAAAAATTTATTGTCTGGTATTCGAGAAAAGAGGTGTTGTGAAAATTATTTAAAAAGCTGAGAGGAATCTTTTGAGAAGAGGTATCCAGCTTTTGATGAAGAAGAGGTATATCCGAAAAAGGTTATATCGCGTCTAAATCAATTATAACTATAAAAGATATTAAATATATAAGTATGGAATGAGATAATTAATTGAATATTCTCTATAAAATTAAGGTATATTTATAAACTTGTGGACCTTTTAATAAAAATTAAAATAATTAAAATAAATAACATACATAATCGGTTATTGAGTACTTTTAATTTAAAATATATTTAATTTAAATATTCTTTTCATATCCTATCTCTATATAAATAAATATAATTTTTTATTCTGCTAAAGTAATATTAATAAGAACTTTCTTTTTCTTAAAAGATCAATTAAAATATTTGATAAAATGAGAATTTCAATTCAATTATATATATAATAATTTTTTTTAATAAAAATAATAGTAATATCAAATATTTAATTTAGGAGATAATATCTATTATATATATTTCTTTTTAATTATGAATAAATATAAGTTTCGTCTTTATTTGATACATAAGACATGTTTATTAAGTTATGAAGGAATGATCAAATATATTACGGTTTAATCTAAACTCTAAATCAAATATATTCTAAGTTGTTTGAAAGTTAAATAAATATATTATTAATTATATTTATTTATTAAATTTCTAAATATCTTGGATATTCATGGAGTTGGAGTACTACATAGACTTTCTAAGTTTCTACCTATTTCCGACTTTTAAGTATTTTTTGGGTATTTGGGGGAGTTGGAGTTTATCCTTCCAAGTTTATTTCCATAGATTTTATTAATGAGTTTCTCTTCTTTTTTTTTAAGTGTGTTATGAAACAAATAGTCGAATACCAAGGATAAGGTTTATATGGAACAAAGTACCAATGGTGAAGATTTCATCTTTGTGTGCTAGTTGTTCTTCAAGGAGCACGATATTCTTTTTCCACTTTCCCTTTCTTAATGTAAGATGTTAACGACTATTATGTGGCTCCTAATCAACTTCATTCAACAACTAGACTCTTTTAAAGGCTTTCCAAATACTTTGTCATTATCTTTAAAATTACCCCAAACATCAATAAGTTTATGTGTATCAATTAAAGCATAGTTCAAAAGTTGGTTAGGTATCTTTGAATGGTGCTCAACATGATCCTCTTTTCACAATTTACACGTTCTCCTTTAAAAATTTTAAAAGTAAGTTCTTTAAATTAAAGTGTTATCCTTAAGATTCTCAAAAGAAATGCTTTTGTTTTATCTTAATCATACTCCTTGATTTCCTTTTGTATTGCAAAAATCCTGACAAGTTTAAGTCAAGGTTGGTTCTTCAAAAACCTTCAAAACAAGAAGTAAGGTGAGACAAATACAAGTGAGGGGTTTGCAACGGCTACTTTGCTGACGACAACCACCACAGTTGTTGGCTCTTTGGTCTAAGCACCACCCTCAACTCTCCTAAGGTATCCTTCGATAATAGCTCGACCAACACCTTTAACAGGGAACACCATCAGCCCTTGCTTGACCTACTCTTAAGAAACAAAGAAGGTCTCTACCCAATTAGTTGATCATGTGACAACCTTTATGTCAAACTCCAACTTCATGTGGCACACCAATATACCAATCAAGAGAGAACCAGTGATGGTTTTTGAAAACACTTTAGGCTGAGTTCAAAAGGGGGATGAATTAAACTTTATAAAATTCTGAGTTTAAAAAGGTTTAAAAAAGGTTTTAAACAAAATAAACATTTTCAAGAATCTCAATTATCAATGGTGTAAGGTGCAGCGCAAAAAATAAATTGATCTAGTTTCGAATAAACCAATTTATTTTCTGGCAGAACAAGCAACAAGCAAATCTATACACACAAATGATCAATAGGCACTGTAAAATTTATATCCAGTGATTAAGATATATAGAATACAATGCAACAATACTCAAGGCACAAAACAATAACCGATCAAGAGATAACCCACTTCAAGGAAATAACTATGCTTAAGCAATTGTAAATAACCAAAACAATAGCACTATTTAAGAAGATGTTATGATTATTAAAAATAAACCAGCATCAATTGTTGATCAAGGCAGCAACCAACCAATAAGAATTTAATCAACAAAATCTGCTAAAGAAATGTAAATCAGATGTAGTTAAAGAAGGTCAGTAAGCAACACAGAACTGATATATTTGGCGCTGCTAGATATGCTAAAAATTCAATTCAGCAGTTTCAAAAATTGAAAAGAACAAGAACAATTTGCAATAGTACAAGATGTAAATAAATTTCTAAGAACAACTAGCACAAAATATAATCAAATAGATTACAGAGACAAAAAAACACTGACTATATCCAGCTATAACAGGACCAAAATAGGTAGTAGTAAAGTATGAAAATTTTAACAAGAAAGGTTATGCATCCACGCCAGATTTGAATTACATAATAGAATGAAACAAAGCAGATTCATTAAAGAATGGATCTGGGTACAATGAATTATAGTGGGTAGTGTAAAGTGAATAAAAAACGTAGAGAAAAGGGTCAAGAGAGAAAAACACAAGCAATTATAATGGTTCACCCTTCCTCAAGGACTACATCCAGCCTTTCTTGCAACACTAACAAGAAAAATATCACTAATCAACATTTAATTGTAAAATTACAATTAAAATACAGTTTTCACACCACACAAGAACCAAGAACACCATTGAATTGAAGAATAAGTGATGGAGTACGCCCCAACGACATTAATCAAAGAATAAAGAGGACAAAGAGCCAGAGGGAGAATTAAGAGCTTTCCAGAAGATTGGACCCATCTCATCCTATTTGGGCTTTTAATCAGCTGCTCGGGCCCAAATACAAATATGAAGAAATCCCTTTGGAGAAAATAGAGTACTAAGGAGAAATCCTCTAATTTGTATAAATTGTTTAGAATAGTTTAGAATAATTTGGGCCTTGTATTTCGGCCAAGTACAATAAATTTGGGCCTTGTATTTTTGGGTCATGTAGTGTAAGTTTGGGCCTTGAGGTCCATAAATAATGTTGGACTTGATCAAGGAGTCCAAGTAGCACAAGGAGCTTTCTCCTTGTGCCACTTGTCACCATCTGAGAGCCTTGGAGTGCAAGCTAGGTTTAGGAAGCTTTTCATAGAAGCTAGGGTTAGAAGCTTGTCTTATAAGCTAGGATTAGAAGCTTGTCTTATAAGCTAGGGTTTCTAGACTTAGCTTCTCCCGTACCTTACCTAGATAGCTTGCATGGGAAGCTAAGTAGCTCATCCCTTCTTCTATAAATAAGAGGTCTAGGAACCTCTCTTGTAGACTTGATTTGAGTAATGAAATGCTGCCAAATTTTCAGCACATTGCCTCAAGTTTCAAATTGAGTTTCTTCTTCTAGAAGCTAGAAGCTCTCTCTTGAAGGTTGGCCCTACCTCCTTCAAGGCTTTCACCATCTACTTCACCATCAACCTCCTTGCACGCTTCCTTCCTTGCATTTCCATGGCTTCTGTATCAGGAGGAGTTTCATCCACTTCTTCTATTCGGTGCTTCAAGGTTTCATCATGCTCAACTTCCATTGAAGCTTGCGCAAGAAGTTAAGGCACCTAGGAGCTCCTCCATCATTTGGTATCTAGAGCTTTGGTCTTTAAGAGCTAAGTTCTTGATTCCTTCTTGTTTTGTTTCCACTTGCCATGTTGTTCACATAATTTTTTACATGTCTTGAATGTTTTCCACCGATTGAAAGTGCCTTAGTTGAATTTAAACGGTTCAAAACACATCAATCTTCTTGAACCTTCCAAAAATACATTGTTTAGGTGTTTGAGTATGTGTTGCAAACTGTTTTTGATTTTTCTTGTGTCTTCTTTGATTTTAATCGGTTCAAATTGTTCATTTGTGTTCTAGCTTTCAATTTTACGATCCATAGTATATGTCAAAGTCATGTATGGTTTCAAATTGTCATAAAATCCTTAGGTTTACACTTGTAGATTAGGTGTTTGTGCAAATACTAATGCAGAAAATTATGAGCAGAATGTGTTAGATGTATTGTGTCATAGAGTGTGCTTGTGTGTGCCTTTTAATTTTGCAATTTTGAGTTCCTTAATTCACTATTAGATCATTAGTGAGTTTCTTCGAGTCATAATACTCCTATATGTCTTGTAGTATGTTCAAAAGTTCCTTGGAATCCATAGGTTTCTTGACTTTGTTCTAAAACTGTTTGCATCTTTGATCACTGACTTGGACGATTTACTGCCACTAGATTCTTATGTGTTTTCAAGTGAAATTTTGAGAGAGGCTTTTTTAAGATGTTAAATATGTTGTGTTGAAAAGGCACATTCAGATTCAAAACACAACAAAAGATATAAATTGAAAAAGCCGAAAGCTGTTGATGTTTAGAATTCTGACGGAATGTGTAATTGTGCCTTTGTGATTGAATTACTGCATCTAGTCGAGTGACTTTTAATTCCTCAAATTTGAAGTGATCATAGCTTGGGATGTTATAAATGTATGGTGAAAATTTGGTGACCTAATTCCATGTAATCGGACTGTGATAAATGTTACAAACAGTGTTGCCAGAGAACTTTTGGAATTGGAAAAACTGCATTACTGTGCTGATGATTTGCTCTTTGTAAAAAAATTACTGCACCTTATTCAGTGACTGTTTTGTGCTAAATTTTTGTGTGAAATAAGTTCAATAAATTAAGAATATTTGGTAAATATTTTGTAAAAAGTTTTGCTCTAGATTAGTCACAACAATACTTTGAATCAAGACTGTTAGGAGCCTAAGTGTCAGAGAAAAAAAAACGTGAAACAGAAGGCTCTCGGTCTTGAATATTTTTAGGAGGATTCCAGTGCTGTTTTGAGCCAAATTTTTGCAAGGAGTTTCATTTAAGTATTGATCAGTTGAGATAAAAATTTCATGCAAAAATACATATTAAATTGCTTATCATAAATTGCACAAGTGACGCAACCAGAGAATTAGCGTATAAACTAGAAAACTGCCATTGTTATAAAAAAGGATCTCTGTGTTGGATTTATTGTGAACGCAATACTGGTCTGTAATTTCTGAAATTTTAATTGTATGATCCTTATGATGTTTTGAGTTTGTGGTTAAAATTTCAAGATAAAGACAGAACTATACTGAATACCATAAATCACACAAGAACTGCTGCCAGAACTGATTCTAGTTTTGCTTTGCTATTTCTTAATCTACTCTAGAGTCATTCATAGATCATCTTTTAAGTGCTAAACTTCCGTTTTAAGCTTTAATTTCTTTTTTGTCATTTCTAATTACATTCCTTTGAGTTTGTGATTTTATAATCCTTTGAGTTGTGCTATTCAAATTAGCTTTTATTGCTTTGAATTTGTGACCTCATGGTGAATTAGTACATTGGTGAAGCGCTTGAGTTGAGTTGGAGCCAATGCATCAAGAGCTGAACTTCCAAGCACTATTGGAGAATGATTCACAATGAGAAATGCGGTAATGCTGCAGAAAAGTTTCATTGAACAAAGTACACCAAAGGAGTGATACACTAGTGATGCAAATTTACAAACACAAGGAGTGCATAGATTAGGAATTTTAATTTTCAGCAACATTTTCATTGTATTCAATTGAGTTGTAATTTGCAAAACTCTTTTTCATTAGTGGAATAGTCTAATCATGTAGACATGGAAGTGTGTCAAGGGGCTCTAAGTGTCACTTGCACTTTCATTTAGGAAATTCGTCTAGTTATTTGCTTTGTTTTACATTCTTGCAACTTTCTTCTATTATTTTCTTTATTAGGTCTCTATGGCAATTAGGATTTATTTCACTCACTTTCGTTAGATTGACCTTCCTTTGGTCTTTAGGATTTCATGTGCACGATCAGGGAAAAATGTTTTGAAGTTTTCTATTAGAAAAACATCTAGCTCACTTAGGTCATGAACTTAAAGGGATAGAGCTTATAGAAGAAAAATTAAATAGAATGATTCATAAGGAAAAAGAGAGAAAAGAAAAAGAGCGGAAAGAAAGACGAAAGAGGAAAGAACAAGAAAGACAAGAAAAATGTTTGTCTGGAGCTGAACCAGACATTGATATAAAATCCTCTCCCTTAGAATCATCTTGTGAGAAGTTGAATGAACCTTTGTCTGGAGCTGAACTAGATGTTGACTCCTCCTCCATAGAACAATATTGTGAAGAGTTAGTTGAAGATAAACCATTGTCGAGAGACATTGACACAAACTCCTCTTACACAAAAAAATCTAGTGAGGAAATATTTGTAGAACAATCTTTGTTTAGGGCTGAGCTAGACATTGGCACAAAAACCTCACCCATAGAAAAACCTTGTGAGTTGCTTGAAATTAAACAAGAAGATCAAAATATTAGGCAAACTCATAGGATAGAAAAATATTCAAAAATTAAAAATAAAAGTATCCTTCAGATCATCTATCTAGGTTTAACATCAGGTAAAGGGTACATTAACCTGGGAAGACAGGTTCTTTTCATTTTCATTTTTAAATGTTATGAGAAAATGCCATCTGTTTTAATATTTTCATGTTTCTATAGGATGGTTTTTGATCCTGGAGGAAATCATGAATAAATCAACAATAATAAAGCTTTTGTCTGCAACACATTGTAAGATCTGAGGACAGATCCCTTTCAAGAGGGAGGGGATGATGGAGTACGTCCCAGCGACATTAATCAAAGAATAAAGAGAACAAAGAGCCAGAGGGATAATTAAGAGCTTTCTAGAAGATTGGGTCCATCTCATGTTATTTGGGCTTTTAATCAGCTGCTCGGGCCCAAATACAAACATGAAGAAATCCCTTTGGAGAAAATAGAGTGTTAAGGAGAAGTCCTCTAATTTGTATAAATTGTTTAGAATAATTTAGAATAATTTGGGCTTGTATTTGGCCAAGTACAATAAAGTTGGGACTTGAATTTTTGGGTCATGTAGTGTAAGTTTGGGCCTTGAGGTCCATAAATAATGTTGGGCTTGATCAAGGAGTCCAAGTATCACAATGAGCTCTCTCCTTGTGCCACTTGTCACCACCTTGTGAGAGCCTTGGAGTGCAAGCTAGGTTTGGGAATCTTGTCACAGAAGATAGGGTTAGAAGCTTGTCTTATAAGCTAGGGTTAAAAGCTTGTCTTATAATCTAGGGTTAGAAGTTTTTCTTATAAGCTAGGGTTTCTAGAATTAGCTTCCCCGTACCCTACCTAGATAGCTTGCATGGGAAGCTAAGTAGCTCATTCCTTCTTCTATAAATAAGAGGTTTAGGAACCTCTCTTGTATACTTGATTTGAGAAATGAAATGCTGCCAAATTTTCAGCACATTGTCCAAGTTTCACATTGAGTTTCTTCTCCTAGAAGCTACAAGCTTTATCTTGAAGGTTGGCCCAACCTCCTTCAAGGCTTTCACCATCTACTTCACCATCAACCTCCTTGCACGCTTCCTTCCTTGCATTTCCATGGCTTTCGCATCATGAGGAGTTTCATCCAATTCTTCTATTCGGTGCTTCAAGGTTTCATCATGCTCAACTTCATTTAAGCTTGCGCAAGAAGCTAAGGCACCTAGGAGCTCCTCCATCAACAAGCACCCTACAGCTCCCCCAATTTAGAAAAATCAAATGCTAAACCCTATAGCACTTTCAATTACACAATTGATTCAAAATATACCATGGAACAATTACAACCGCAGTTCTTGAAATGAAACAGGTTCAATAAAAGGTAGAAAGAAACTCCTTAATTGGTATAAAACAGAAGGCTCACAAGCTTGAGGATTCTCAATGGCACAACTCAATAAATAAGACTCAATCTTCAAGAACAAGCCCTTCAATCTTTTATAAAATCAAATGATCAAAGATTGCTCATAATATTTTTTCACAAAATGTTCTTGCGTTTTTCTCTGTATTACGTATTTAGAAAACCTAATTGTTTTTAAACTTGAAAAACCAAAACTTTTTTTGAGTGACAGTTAAAACAGTTTGTTGTAGAACGTGAATAATCTGATTTCACAAAAAGGGAAATTGATTTCTTTTTCTACTGAAGGTTGAAAATCTGAACTGGTTTTCCTTGAACACTTTTGTTGTGTTATGTTACTTGTTTTAAAGCATGTTTTAATGTGTGCCAATGAGATTCTCCTTGGCAGTGCACAGGTTTCCTTTTACCTCTAATCACACTCACTCATACTAAGACAAAGTCTAAGACAACACATCCAATTCTACTTGCTTGCTTTGTCTTCTTGCACTTGCTTGGCTTCATCAAATACTTAGTGTTGTGAGAGTACTAACAATTTTTTCCGTCCTTATGACACTAAGTTGCTTTGCTTAAGGCGATGGGACCGATGACATGTTTTGATTCCCTGAAATTACATTGGCGATTGTTCATTATTGGAAAGGAGTTGTCATTTACAACACCAAGATAATTGTAAAAATATGAGATTTGGAACGAAAAAATTTGCTAGATCTCAATGCCTTGGTCAAGTCGCTATAAATTTCTCAAGACTAATGAAGAATGAAAGTCTACAGGCCGGGGTGGATATGTTGAAGAAGAGCTTGGAAGTTGCAGACGAAGTAAGGGAAAAACTGAAAGAGGTTAATACTACCGCAAATTGCCTTCAAGAAGAAATTGAAAAATTTCAAAATAATAATGTTGATCTGAAAGTTTGTGAAGGATAAACTTATCAAAACTGGGCTAGAAGGATACACCGAGGGTTTTAAAAAGAAATGCACCAATCTTTAATTTTTTTTTCTCCTTCTACTGATGTAAACTGATTTAATCTAGGAAAAGACATCATTGATTGGGAGTTGATCGTTGACTAAAAATGTATTTAAACTTTAAAGTTATATGAACTTAATTGTACTCGATCCTATTTATTAATTTTTAATAGAATTTTTTCATTTATGGTTTTTAAATAGCGTAAATCAAAATTCTTTACACGAGTTTATATTTTAAATATCGTACAACTTTTAGCGTAATCAACTTTATTTACACAAGTTATAATTTAAATATAGTATAAAATGTATTTCAATGTCTTAGTACGTATATCAAATAACTTTGATTAGATGTATTGGTCGTTTACTTTAAACGGCTTGATTATATAAAAATTAGATGAATTTTATCAGATGTTTTTAGTCATTTACTTTAAATGACTTTGTTAAACATTTATCAATGACTTTGATTTGATGTTGGGATCATTGGTTTTGAACTACTTGAACATGTACAACAAGTAAGCTTAACCCAATTATTTAGTCATTTACCTTGAACGACTAATATTACCAAAATAACTTTGATTCGATGTAATTAATTGTATATACCAAATAACAATTTCGTGTGGTCACACCAAATAACTTTTATCCAATGAGACAGGGATTTAGAGAGATTCTCAATAAAGGAAAATTCTATTTTATTTAAGAATATATCTCATTAAAACCTCATTGGAAAATCCTCCTCAAGGATAAAATCCAAGCTAAGAAGAAAAAAAAGTACATCATCTTTCTACAATTATTGGAATTAACTATACATTTCAAGTGTATTACATTCCAAGTCCTTAGTATGAACTTGTTATCTAATTCCTCAAGCTTTTTTTTTTTTAAGGGAGACGATTATTCAATAAGGGTATCATAATTAGATATCAATTTTCATTCATGTTTATATTTTTGAACATGTGTGAGCTTTCTCTATACTAAAACACCTATGTGAAAAACCTGTTTTCAAACACTTATTGTAGCGTTCGGTCATCCTATTTTTGGTTTCTCTTCCCTTTACTTGGGCTTCTTCCCATATTTCATGTATGAGGTGTGTCAATACCCAATTTCGTCCGGGTTAAAAAAAAAGAAAAAAATATTTCCATTTTATTCCATTTTGGATATATTTTTCAGATTAAAAAATGAGAGAAATAAAAATACATAATAATAATAATTAAGAGTAAAACGTAAAAAAAAATAATAATAAAATAAAAAGAAAGAGAACGTAAAAAGAAATGAAGAAAAAAAAAAGAAAAACGTAAAAGCATGGCCACGTGGCACGTTTTTACTGGTAGGGGCGTTGCTCACTTCACATGAATTACACTGCTCTAAGAAAAAGAGCATGGTAGTGGATTTCAAATCTGGCAATAGGTGATGAGCGGTAAAGGCACGTCCCATGTTGGTTGTTTAGAGAAAAGAAGAAGACAAGGTGATGAGGTACCTGAGAGAAATCAGAACACAAACCGGCAAAAATAAAGAAACATGTGCCTTTATAAAGGGATTTGCACACAAGAGCTGGGGGATCCTTTGGGGGAGGGAATGAAAAATTGAAAGTGGAGAGAATCTGTGAGTGAGAGACTAAGAGGAGATTGGAACATTCATCACAAAGCTCAACGGTGGAAGAAAAGCAAGCTTTAAGCTTCAAAGCTCGCCATAAAACTCGAATACCTCGCCGGAGTTGCCTCGGACCACCACCATTCGACCTCCTCTGTGCGTCAAGAGGTAGGTCTCTTCTTCCTCATCTCATTGTCGCATGTTTTACAAGCTTTCTCTACCTCTGCACACTGCAAATCATGTTCACCGTTCTCGCCGGTCATCTTCTTCCATGATGTTGCACCGGCGAGACTTTATTTTCCTGTTTTACACCGTTTCACTACATATCTTTGCTTGTGTTCACTTGCATGATGATGAGAACAACATAAGGAACCTTTTCCAACCTCTGGACCGACGGTTCAAGCTCTCCGAAATCTCGTCGGAAAATTGCTCCGGCGATATCTTAGTTGCATGTTTTAGCTTCATTTTTACGTGTATAATGCCTGGATTCGCTTGCTGCACCTTGTACGAGCTTAATTAAGTCATTATATTGAGCTTTGATATGCAAAATAAATAAAACCGTGGTGTGCATGGAACTTTGAACATAATACGTGAGAGAGAGAGGTTAAATTGCGGTACTGTGTTTGCATGAGTCTTTTTAAAGGTAGAGTAGGACTTGTAGATCTGGTTTTGAAGCATAATAAATGAATGTAGTGAGCTAAAACATATGATTTCAGTTGTGAAAACTCAGAAATTGTTTGAGGCAATTTGTCGAGCACCTGGTCTGCTCAACTTTATCCTGTGGCCTCACTTTAAAGCAATGTTAGGCGTAATCCATGAACCTGTGACTGTGGGTGAGGAGTGTTTTAGAAAGAGCTCTCAGAGCTCTTCTCAACGATATATTACACGTTAGTTTATGGTAAACCTAGGTGCTCCAAATATGGTCCCAAATTTTGGATTCAATCACAGATTTATTGTGTTCTCCACTGCCTCGCACATACTATGACAAAGATGGTCACTGGACCAACTTTGAGGATCTCGTTCTCGAGATCCTTGAAGTTTTAATGGCTGTGTAGGAAAGCTTTGGAAAGAGATCATGGAGCTCTTTACAATGGTATATGGCAAGTACGTTTATGAATCCATTTGCACCTTCAAAATCGACCCCAAAAATCGGGTCTCAAAACTGGTTTCTGGAAATTCCATAAACTAAGTGTTGGCTGGGTTCAAAGTTGGTCACTGGACCAACTTTCGAGGACTTGTTCTCTCAATCCTTAAACGTTCATGAGGTTTTCGAGTAGGTGTTAGAAAGATTTCTTGGATTTATTTCCAATCGTATATCACAAGTGCATTTATGAAAACATATGAACTCCAAATTTGACCCTAAAAATGGGGTCCCAACACTGAATTCTGGAAATTCCAGAAACTAAGTGTTGGCTGGGTTCAAAGTTGGTCACTAGACCAAGTTTCAAGGGCTTGTTCTTTCAATCCTTGAACCTTCATGAGCTGTATAGGTATGCGTTGGAAAGATCTATTCAATCTCTTTACAATAGTATACATAAAGGTCATTTATGAAGCCATTAACACCTTTAAAATTGATCCCGAAAATGGGGTCCCAGCACTAAATTCCGGAGACTAAGTGTTGGATGCGAAGTTGGTCACTGGACCAACTTCATGGGGTTCGTTCTCCTAATCCTTTAACTTATAGGAGTTGTGTAAGTAACCATTGGAAAGATCTCATTATGCTCTGGAAATCCATATACAGCTTGCTCATTCACATAGCCATTTAATCACTCAAAAATTGATCCAAAGTTGCTTGTTCACCATTTTTTATAGCCCAACCATGAAAATTTTAAGTCCCCAAAATCCTTGGTTTTGCTTCTTGATGCTATTTTGTGTCAGATGAACCTCCTAGTGGCAGGAATGCTGCCCAAAGGATGCGTTTAATCTTGCTCAGAGCTTGCATTTAGTGTAAACCAACATTTGTAGACCCACTTTGCCTGAGCCAGATACCGTTAATCCACTAGAGTGATAATCCTTGGCACGCACACTGCCTCTTTAGGGTTCATCTGCAGTGGTTAAGACTAAACCTCTCTCTCATAAAGCTTTGTCTTGTTTAAGCTCTCAATGTAGGGAAAAGTACGTACGCTGCTACCTCTTCAGACACTGAGAACTTTAGCGAGTCAGAATAACATTACCTGAGCCTTAACCCCATTCAAGCCACATTCGCTAGCACTATACATGGAGCATTGGCAGTTTGCTGCCCTCCTTTATTATTATCCCTTTCTTTTCATTTCTCACTAAAATTAGAAAATGACTAAAATACCCCTCGTTCTTAAAAAGTAGAAAAATAGAAAAATATTAAAAAATCATAAAATCAATTTCAAATTTACCCAATCACATAGTTAGAATTACGTGAGCCCTGATTTTCTATCACGGATAGAAATACGTAAGACCAAAGTCAATCCTTGTCAGGTCCTTTAATTTAAAAATTATTATTTTTGTTCTTAATTGTATTTTATTTTTATTTTTAGGGAAAATAAACATTTAATAAATCACATTTGATTTTGCTCATTTGATTAAAGGTACTGTCTTAGGATAGGCACTCTGGGGTGCTAATACCTTCCCCACGCGTAAACGACTCCCGAACTCATCTCTGGTTCGCAGATCATTTCCTTTTCTCTTTTCTTGGTTTTTCCATAGTTTTCCATAATAAACTATTGTTGCTACACCATCTCTTTCTTTTCGCTAATTTTTTTTTAATTTCTCTTTCGTATCGCCATCCCCTTCGTCGACGAGGTCGCGACAGATGACGACTCCACTGGGAAATAACTGGAGAGTCAGGCCATTTAATTGAATGAGTGAAAACAAATGTGGTTTTATAAATGTTTGTATTTCCCCTTCTTTTCGTATAATACTTGCTTTATTTTCTTTGTTATGACTTGTTTTATTTGTTTTATTGTTTGTTGCTGGAATATTGAACCCTAGGGTAGAAGACATATTGTATATGTTATATCTGTCATATCTGCCTAGGACTTTTTTGGCTGTTTTGCAAGTGGGGGATTGGGAACAGTTTTTCTCCCTTCACACACACTTTTCATGCATGTATCATGAGTGGAATCCTAAAACCCTGGGTCTGAAAAAATTTAGAAATAGAGGGATTCAGTGATATCGAACGGGATGTACTTCCTACTTCGGTTTTCATGAGAATCTCAATCAGAGTTTGTTCTCTTTATTTCCTGTTCATAAGCTAGTTGTTTACCGACAACTTTGAATGAGGTGATAAATGAGGGTCATAGCTCTGGTGAACTTTATACCTTTAGGAATTAGGGAGCTAACCCTTATGAGTGTGTATGTAAAGAACCTAGAACCCTAGGCGTTGTAATGACGGATTTTTTCAAGGGCATTAAGGGAGATTTTCAAGTTCCTCTTCTCCTTACCATCTTGCATATTAATTAATATATCTTATTTGCATACACATATCATTGAAATAAGTACCTCTTTAGGTACAAACATTGCATGGTTCTTCACTTAGTTTAAGACATGTCATTTACGTTGCATATCATGTTATTAGGCATTATACATATAAGCATACATTCACATTTTATCTCTATTCATGCATCCATGGTAGCATACTCGCACCATAATTATAAGCATGTGTCATACATACTAGCTTGCATCATATTTTTAAGCATGAGTCATACATCACACATTTGAACATGCATTCATACATTTTGACTTATTTCTTTCATTTTTGACTCACATTGTGCATCTTAGACATGCATTAGGCATTTAGACTTAACATGTTTTTTTTACATCTTCTTAGGCATATTGAATTTAGAAAGGTAACATATCTCAACATTCATTATATATATCAACATGCATTTGCATTTTCATTCACATATTCATAATAACATGCATATCATTTGGCATCAATTTTCATTTAGGTATTAGAACATACATGCATTAATTTGGTTTTGCATACATTCATATTATTCCATTCTATTTTAGGACATAAATTATAAAGTTGTGTGTTCCTAAATTATTGAGGTTGAATTGAGGAAAGATCCTTTAAAAATAAAGTAAAATATTTCAAAAGAGAAAAAGTTTTCAAAAATATATATGTTCTGAACATGGCTCAGATTACTTTCCTAATTCAAACCTTGGTTAATTGTCATTGATAACATATCATGCGCACACAACTTTATAGTTTTTGATTAGTTTCTCATTTGCATTGCATATCATGCATCTCACTTAATTCATTTAATTTTTAATTAAAAGAAAAAGGAAAATAAAAATAATGAATTTTTACGACATCTTCATAGGAACCGTTTGAATTGGAAAAATTGAAAGAGTTGAGAGCAACACAAGAAGCAATGAAACCCGACATTGAGCTACTCAAAGATCAAGTGAGTCAAATTCTTGAAGCTTTGGAAACCTTAAAAAGCATCAAAGAAACTCTAACAGCTAGAGGTGGTGAAACGACTTTTTACCATGTTGAAATTATAGCCAAGTAGGAGTCATTCCATATAAATATTCATGCTCAGGGTGTGAATGTGGTTGAACCAGATGCTTACACTAGTTTTCAAATGAATGCTCAGCCAAAAGTTTTGCAAGTACGGGTAAATAGATAATCTCAGAGGAAGAGCACAACTCATAATATGAATGGATTACCTGAGGATGATGATGAGAGTAGAATCAAAATGGAAAGATTGGAGGAGAGAATTACGGCCATAGAAGGTGGAGAGCAATTATTTTGGAGATGCTGTAGATTTGTGCTTCGTACCAGATGTAAAAATTCCTCCCAAATTCAAGGTGTCCGAATTTGAAAAGTATCAAGGCACCACTTGTCCCAAGAGCCATGTGACAATATATTGCAGAAAAATGACAACTCATATACACGATGAAAAACTATTGATTCATTTCTTACAGGATAGCTGGGGTGGTATAGCATTAAATTGGTACATGCACCTTGAACCATCCCACATTGGCTCATGGAAAGATCTAGTGAAAGCCTTCATAAAACAGTATGAATACAATGGTGACATGGCTCCGGATAGGTTGCAGTTGTAGAATATGGTGAAGAAACAGTTTGAAACCTTTAAAGAGTATTCTCAGAGGTGGAGAGAATTGGCAGCTCAAGTAGAACCACCTTTGCAAGATAAGGAGATGATTCTGATGTTCATTGACACGTTACAATCTCCTTTCTATGAGCACATGCTAGGCAGTTTCTCTTTCAATTTTTCTGACATAGTGATCATCGGGGAAAAGGTTGAGTTTGGATTGAAAAGTGGGAAAATTGCACATGGCCTATTCACGGTCGCAAATCCCAAAATACCTGATCTTGAAGGAAAAGAGGGTGAAGTTCAAGTGACATATAATATCCCTCATTATGATAGTCATGCATTACCTGTTCCAGAAAATTCATATCAACAAAATTCGAGGACAATGATGAAGTCTAAAAAAAATGAGAGCCTAAATTCAACACCGATAAGGTTCCAATCGGAGGAAGAAAATTGTTCAATTCACTCCCATTCCAATGACTTACACAGAGCTCTTGCCACAACTTCTCAATGAGGAACTAGTTGTGATCTGCCCTCTGAATCCGTTAAAAACACCAAACCTTAAAAACTATGATCCTGATGCTAAATGTGATTATCACAACAGGTTGTTTGGGCATTCTACGGAAAGGTGTTTCGCATTCAAACGTAAAGTGCAATCGCTGATTGACGCAGGTTGTTTGAGTTTCACGGAAGAGACGCCTAATGTTGAAAACAATTTCCTTTCGGGATAGATCTCAACCAATGCCAAGTAGAGAAGGAAAAGAAGCTTCTACCACTTAGAGGAGTTAGGGGGTGTCTGATACAAACTTGCTGATTTTCATCAGTTGTGAATTTGCATTAGTGTTCTATTTGGTTTACAATTTCATGCAATGCGATTATCAAGCAAGATCTGATTTGGTAAAGCTTCAGATATCAATAAAGGCCATGCAGTTGTTCATAAATCCGTGCTTATTGGTATTCTGGCGGGTCTTAGTAAGTGTCGCATAATTATAAAATAATGTGTTATTCAAATACATAGATAAAAAGAATAATTGAAAAATGAATCAAGCATCACATTATGAATCATTTATTCATGAATTATTGAATTCATAAAAATTATTAAAAAACAAAAACGTTGTTAATTTCCTAAAACGTGATTTTAAGTATCGAATTAAATTAATTTTTGTCAATTGAAACACATTTATGTGCACGTGGCTCGAAAATTTTGTAGCCTTTATTCCTTCCTTCATTTATCCCAAAACGAAAGGATTTGCCTGAGTTCTTACCATCATTGCATGAAAAAGCAAAACATGAACCTCACACTAGCGCAATCAAAGTCTCTCAGTTTGTTAATTTTTTAATTTCCAATCTCAGTTCTCCAGGGGCATTAAAAAAATAAAAAATAAATAAATAAAAGTCTGTTAGATCGAAAACCCATAAAGGGCGGTCTAAGCAAAATATAAGACATAAAAAAAAAAAAAGGAAAAACGACATGTGATGGAGGTCGTTGAACTTTGTTGCAGGATTAATGTCTTTGAAAATCAGGCAATCAAGACTCAAAATGATATATGCCCATGTTTCTTTATCCTGAAAAAAAATGAAAATGATGATTATAAATCCCTTGTACCCTTTTTTAGCCGAAAAATAAATATTCCTTTCAAATTACCCTAAACGAGAATCATCATCATATTGAAATTCATTCCAAGGTATACGTCAAAGGCTTCTAAGTTTTGAATAGAAGATATCTATCAAAAAAGGAACACATCACAAAGCTCCCAAGAATAAAAGCTCAAAAAACAAAGTTCAAAAGAAAAAGTGTGTCATTAATTCCAAAGGATGATGATTCACAAACAAAAAGTGTCATCACAAAGTGAAGAAATCAAAGAGGAAAGAAAGAAGAAATGATAATGAGAAGCTTCAAAATCAAAGCCTTAACTATTTTTCATAACACTCAGTTGGTGATTCTTGTTTTAAAAATAAAAACCCACAAACACTTTTTTGAGCCTTTATATCATTTTCTTTCATAAATCCTTTTACCCCTGGACACGTTACAAGTCAAATAAAGTCCACATTGATTGAAGAATGTTTGCTGGAGATTTTCTTAAAGAATGATATTGCAATAGAGGGACATGATCACCAATATGTGTTGAAAAATGAAAAGAAAAGAAAAGTAAAAAGAAAAAAGAAAAATTAGAATGCCTCTAGTAGAAATGAATTACGAATTTGTTAGCCAATTGAGAGCAAAACATTAAAGCAACAACAACGTTGGGGCAATCCTTTCTCATTTGAACCCTATTTCCCATTTTTATCCTTGCCAAATACAATTCATTTTTTCATTCAACCCTTTTTGTCACCCCTAAACTTCAAAACTGGGGCAATCCTTATTTGGTCCAATCCAAATTTTTCCCTTTCAAGAATGCAACTTTCTCTATATAGTTTCCTTATCCCATTTTTCACCAAACCATTTTGTTTATTCCAACCCAACAAATAAGCCAACCCATTTGAGCCCAACTTCTCATACTCAAAACTGGGGCAGCTTCGCTTGTACAAATTTTGTGTTAATGACCAATTCTCAAAAGATTGTGTGAGAAACATCAAAATAAAGTTGGACCTTTGCATTTGCACCCAGTTTCTTCCATATACCAAAATCGGGGCACTCCTGTTTTGTCTGTTAACCTATATGAAGTAATGTCATTTGGACTTTCTCCAGTTTTCCTTCAAAATTTTCCACATTTTATTCACTTACTAATTCAAGCACACATGCATCAGCATAATTTGACAAAAGATAAGGTTCATGAGGTTCCTAATTTTAATTTCAAGTATTAGGAATCGCCAATATTACCAAAAGCAAAATTTTTTATCTTAAAATGAATTCAATAGTTGCATGAATAATATTTGATTTATGACGCCGATGGAAAAAAAGAAAAAAATGAAAAGGAAAAGCAAATAAGAAAATAACTTTTTCTGAGGAAATATCATTCATTTATATATTCAGGATGTCATACATTTAGTTTTTGAAAAAATTGATTGCACTCGTTCATTTGTACATTCATATAATTAAGAATTTATACATTTCTTCAAAAGAAAAAGAAAGTTCATATCATCTCATCTAGAATTTCGTACAATTGTTCATATAGAATCTCATACATGTCTTCATGCATTTGCAAATGAAAATAGAGTTTCATGCATTTTCAAATAAAAAATAAAAAAATAGAGTTTCATATACTCTCATACAAATAACATTCATACATTTTTCATCCAAAAAGAAAAAAATATATAGAAATAAAATTTTATGCATTTCTACATCATGATATCACTCATTCATTAAATAAAAATAAAAATACGCATTCATACATGCATAACACATTTTGTTCAAGAAAAGAAGTTTAAACATACATTCTCATAGTCTCATGCATTCATATATGCATTTTCACATCATCATGAAAATAATTACAAAAATAGAATTTCATGTATTCATATATTCATTTTCACATCTTCTTGAAAAAATTACAAAAATAGAATTTCATGCATTCATATATGCATTTTCATATCATCATGAAAAAAATTACAAAAATAGAATTTCATGCATTCATATATGTATTTTCACATCATACAAAAATATAATTTCATGTATTCTTATATGCATTTTCACATCATCATGCAAAATAAAAAGTGTCATGCATTCAAACATGCATTCTTCAAATAAACAAAGATCAAATCATTATGCATTCAAACATGCATTTTCATTAAGAAAAATTAGATCTCATGCATTCACATATGCACAATTCAACATCAGAAACTCAAAGTTTCATGCACTATTCATCATTAGAAACTCAAAGTTTCATTCACCAATCATCAACAGAAAGTCAAAGTTTTATGCATCTTCCCATTCATCATAAACTCAAAGTTTCATTCATCATTTAAAAAACAAAAAGAAACTTTAGGTTTCCATGCATTCAAACATACATTCATTCAAAAAAGAGGAATTCAAAGTTCTCATGCATTCATATATGCTTATCTTTCAGGCAAGTGAACATTCAAGGTTGAGCTTTTGAATGAGCAACTCAAAGTTAGCCTCTATGTTGGAAAAGAGAAAATAGGCAACTCAAAGTTGACCTATTGAAGAAGTATGATTCAAAGTCATGATTAGGGAAAAGACTCAAAGTTGAATCTCTATTGGAGAAAGAACTCAAAGTTGTATCTCCAGTGAAGAAAGGACTCAAAGTCGTATCTTCACAGAAACTTCTGACTCAATGTCATTACAGTTAGAAAAAGAACTCAAAGTTGTATCTCTACTGTTGAAAGGTGACTCAAAGTCAACCTTGTATTTAGAGAAAAGACTCAAAGTCGAATCTCTAGTGAAGAAAGAACTCCAAGTTCAATCTTCACAGAAGCTCATGACTCAAAGTCATTTTATAGAGAAAGGACTCAAAGTCCCATCTCTATTTGAAGAAAGGACTAAAAGTCGTATCTTCAATTTTAAGTCAACTCGTGTGCGAAAGGACTCAAATTCGTATCCACACTTTACTTTTTCGGCATTTACTTTCTAGCTCGTGCGTGAGAAAGAACTCAAAGTTGAATCTCCGCACTTTACTTTCAGACATTCTATTTTTCAGCATTGTGTTTCAGCATATTTAGAGAAAGGACTCAAAGTCACATCTCCAGTGAGGATACGTTAATCTCAAGCGACATGGTTCGAAGATTTGATTTCAGTATTCATACGATGTTCGTCTACATATTTTTCCACGACATGGTTGTGTGATCTCAAGTGACATCGTCCTGAGATTTGATTTCATCGTTCACATGGTGTTCGTCTACATGTTACTTTTACAACATGGTTCTATGATCTCAAGCGACATTGTCCGGAGATCTGATTTCAGCATTCAAGTGGTGTTCATTTCCTCGATCTCTCCAGACATTGTCAGAGTATCGATTTCAAATAAATGATATGTGATCTTAGACATGGTCAGGATCTAGATTTCCAATGAAGATAGGGGACTCTCTCGGCAATGTTAAGGTCTCTCTACAGAAAAAGAAAAAATTTCAACATGTTCTTGACCTCAAATTTCATGTTGGTGTGATCCTCTCGACATTGTCAAGATACCAACCTTTCAAAGATGAAGATAGGTGGCTCAAAGTCAACTTTATCAGTGAAGACTTGTAACCCTCTCGACAAGGTCAAGGTTGCGGTCTCACACTTATTTTTCAGCAAGCCATGAAGACTCATAACCTTCTTGACATGGTCAAGGTTTTGGTCTCACATTTTCTTTTCATCAGACTTATTTTTCGGCAAGCAGCGAAGATTTGTAACCCTTTCGACATGGTCAAGGTCTCGATCTCTTCTTTTTTTTTTTTTCTTCGGTGATATTTGATGTATAACCCTCTCATCCTCAAAAGGGTCAAGGTTGTGACTTAGAAGAAAAAAATGAGAGAAAATGAAAAATAAAATAAAAACTTTTCATCCCGAACGAAATTAGGATTTATGTCTTTACTTATCATTTACTACAATAACTTAGAAATTTTAATTTCCAAGTTATTTGATAAAATCTAAGTAAAGAGGGGCAACTGTCAATACCCAATTTCGTCCAGGTAAAAAAATAAAGAAAAAAAAATAATTTTATTTCTCATTTTATTCCATTTTGGATATATTTTTCAGATTAAAAATTGATAGAAATAAAAATAAATAATAATAAATAGAGTAATATGTAAAAAGAGAAAAAGAAAGAAAAGAAAAAGAATAAAATAAAAAGAAAGAGAATGTAAAAAGAAATGAAGAAAAAAAAAGAAAAATGTAAAAGCATGGCCACGTGGCACGTTTAACTGGCAAAGGCGTTGCTCACTTCACATGAATCGTATTGCTCCATGAAAAAGAGCATGGTAGTGGATTTCAAATTCGGCAACAGGTGATGAGAGGTAAAGGCACGTCCCATGTTGGTTGTTTGGAGAAAAAAAAGAAGACAAGGTGATGAGGTACCTGAGAGAAACCGGAACATAAACCGACAAAAATAAAGAAACGTGTGCTTATATAAAAGGATTTGCGCACAAGAGCTAGGGGATCTTTTTGGGGAGGGAATGAAAAATTGAAAATAGAGAGAATCTGTGAGTGAGAGACTAAGAGGAGATGGGAACATTCATCACAGAGCTCAACGGTGGAAGAAAAGTAAGCTTCAAGCTTCGAAGCTCACCGGAAAACTCGAGTGCCTTGCCGCAGTTGCCTGGACCACCACCATTCGACGTCCTCTGTACATCAAGAGGTAGGTCTCTTCTTCATTACCTCATTGTCGCATGTTTTACAAGCTTTCTCTGCCTGTGCACACTGCAAATCATGTTCACCGTTCTCGCTGGTCATCTTCTTCCATGAAGTTACACCGGCGAGACTTTATTTTCCTGTTTTACACCGTTTCACTACATATCTTTGCTTGTGTTCACTTGCATGATGATGAGAACAACCTAAGGAACCTTTTCCAACCTCTGGACCGGTGGTTCAAGCTCGCTGGAAAATCCCTCCGGCGAGATCTTAGTTGCATGTTTTAGCTTCATTTTTACGTGTAAAATGGTTGGATTCGCTTGCTGCACCACTAGGACCTTGTCAATACCCGATTTTGTCCGGGTAAAATATACCGAACTTTTTAATAAAAAGTTAATTTTTAATTTATGCTGATTTTAAAAAACAAAATATAAAAATAAAAAAAGTTTTAATTAAATTAATAAAAAATATAACTAAATTAATCCAAAAATTATTTTAAATAAAACTTTGTTAAAATGAAAAAATTAGAATTTATCAAAATTAGAATAAAAATGATTAATAAAAATTCAAAA
>Ga0209489_104378_pt1 | contig 26102 bp, 6 predicted proteins | sample SiratrowhiteBW_FD_187527 | JGI IMG/M metagenome (GOLD analysis project Ga0209489, IMG submission 187527) | Root nodule microbial communities of legume samples collected from California, USA - Siratro white BW (SPAdes) (version 2) | ecosystem: Host-associated > Plants > Roots > Nodule | place: USA... | reverse complement strand
ATAAAATTTAATTTATTATAAAATATATTAATTTAACTAAGATGAATTATTTTTAAAATATAAAATTAAAATTTTTATAATAATTTTAATATTAAATTTAAATATTATTATTATTTTATAATAATAAAATAATTATTATAACTTATTTTCATTTTAAATTTTTTTATTAAATTATATTTATATTATTATTATCTATTTATTAATAATATTATATAATACTTTATTACAAAAATTTATATAATATTTATTAATTTTACTTTTAAAATTATTTATTATTAATTTATATAAGATATATATATTACGAAATCGATTAAGTATATAACGTAATCGATTATATATATAAATTATATATATAATTTATTATATATAAAATATTATTATTTTAATAATTATTAATATTATTATAATATATTATATAATTAAATTATTCTTTTAATAAATTTATTTTAATTTTATTATTATTATTTTTATAATTTTATTAAAAACTAATAATAATAATACTTTATAATTAATTATATTTATTTTATTATTAAATAAATTTAAATATTAATAATTAAATAAATTATGTTTGAGAAGTTTTATTCTTTTCTCTTCAAATTTTCGCAACCAATCAAGAAAGTTTATAAAAAATAAACTGTCTCGTTTTTCATTTTTAAATATTTTTTTCTTTTTTAACTTTTTCACTTATTCTAAACACTTCCTTAAAAAAACAATTGTTGAGAAAAAAATAGTGAAAGTTGGTGGACTCAATTTTTTGGTTTGGACTTTTATTTTTTATTTTTTAACCCAAACTGTTTTTTTTTAAATAAAAATAATAAAATCCTAAACTACTTATTTGGAATTTTTATTAAAAAGAGAAAGCTACTTTTTAATTTTGTGATTAATTGACTAAACATTTTTAATTTTCTTAATCCTTTTTTAATTTTATTCTTATATATATTTTCTATATTTTTACTATAAAACCTAATTAATAAAAAATATATATATATATATATATATATATATATATATATATATATATTTAGAGGTAACAAAAATCTTAAACTAACCTTATTTAGTATTGACAGTAGAGGCAGATCATGTTGACATCAACATTCACTTCTTATATCATTTCTTAATTCCTATCATAAATATCATACCTAACACTTTAACTTCCCTTTTTGCAAGAATAACACATCACTTTAACAATGCTTTCAAATATCAAAGTCTTCAACCCTACCACTCTGCACTTGTGTGTTTATCCTAACATAAACCAATATTACAACACAGTCAATTTGCTAGGACAGTTTATTCAAATAAATAAAGAAAGAATTTTATTATATAATGGATTATTTCTTTACATTTTTTTTCTTAATAGCATGAAATCCACTTTGATATCCAAATTTTATTTGTACGACTGATGGCAAAATAAATATAAGAAGATTGTTACTCTAATTTACCTAATGTCTTATTAGTGAAGCTTACCAAAGGTCCAGCAGTTTCTTTGACGTGGTCATATTTCTAGGGCCATAGATTTTGTTTTAGTTTTATCCCTTCCTTCAAGCCATATATCAGGTTTACTTCGTTCATTCTGTCAGGACAAAACAATTCTTTTCTTACACTATAAGTGAGAGAAAGAATACAAAAAAGTATTGTTACACTGAGCATGGTTATATATAACACTGTTCTATTTTGTCAAATCCTAAATTTTTCTCTTATGGTATTTATTATGTATTTAACTTTTTGTCTATCTCTATTGAATTCTTTCTCTCACTCTTAAAGATTCCTTCAGTCTATTTTTCATTTATTATTAAGTCTCTTATATTATATCACAAATATCATACCTAAGACCTTAACTTTGCTTCCTGCAAGAACCATTCATAACACATCACTTTAATCGTCTTTAGATGCTTCCCAATATCAAAGCCTCTATCTCCACCTTTCTTTACTTGTATGTTAACCCTAGCAAAAAAAAAATTAATGTTACAACACACTTAATTTGTACGGACAATCAATTTAAATAAATAAATAAATAAAGGAAGAATAAAAGTGAGATGAAGGCAAAAAATATCCCGTACAAAAAAAAAAGGTTATGACACTATAAGTGAGAGAAAGAATACAGAGTATTGTTATACTGAGCATTGTTACACAGAACACTGTTTTGCCAAATCCTACTTTTTTCTCCTATGATATTTATTATGTGTTTAACTTTTTCTCTGTCTCTATTGAATTCTTTCTCTCACTCTTAAAGATTCCTTCAGTCCATTTGTCATCTACTATTAAGTCACTTACATCATATCATAAATATCATACCTAAGACCTTAACTTTGCCTCCTACAAGAACCATTCATAACACAGCACTTTAATGGTCTTTAGATGCTTTTCAATACCAAAGCCTCCATCTCCACCCTTCTTTACTTCTATGTTTACCCTAGCAAAAAAATCAATATTACAACACACTTAATCTGTAAGGACAGTCAATTTAAATAAATAAATAAAAAAAGAAAGAATAAAAGTGAGATGATGGCAAAAAAATACCCGGACAAAAAAAAAAGTTAGGACACTATAAGTGAGAGAAAGAATACAAAGAGTATTGTTGCACTGAGCACAGTCATTTACTATTAAGTCCCTTACATCATAATATCGAATTTGAATAGTCACAACAATGTATTACCAAATTCACCAATTGAATATGAGTTCTATGTTATCAAGAGGGTAAAAACGTATAGGTGCAAATTCTTTTAGTCAAGACTATGATTTTTTTTTTCTGAAAATTTCCATTTTATATAAGATAATAAAATTATTTGATTTCCGGAAAACATTTCTCTCACATCTTTACCCATCCATACGAAATCAAAATCTTAAACCAAAAACCCACTCACCTTCACTCACCAACAATAACACTCATCAGATACCACCACAAACGGTGCCACCACATATCTCAAAATAGTTCAACCACAAAGGGTGCAAGAAGAACGAGATTTAAAATTTGTTTGGATTGGAGAGTAAATTTGAGAGAGTGGATTTGAGATGATTTAACATAAAAGTTTGGTTAGTTAGATTAAGGGAAAGATAGTAAAATTTGCATAAAAAGTTTATAAAAGTTTGAAAATAATGTGATAGGTATAATAAATATTTTATTTATTTATAATTTTTTATTTATTTAATATAATTGATAATATTTTAAAAAATATAAAATTATTAAATTACATAATTATTTTTAAAATAAAATTTAATTTATTATAAAATATATTAATTTAACTAAGATGAATTACTTTTAAATATAAAATTAAAATTTTTATCATAATTTTAATATTAAATTTAAATATTATTATTATTTTATAATAATAAAATAATTATTATAATTTATTTTCATTTTAAATTTTTTTTATTAAATTATATTTATATTATTATTATCTATTTATTAATAATATTATATAATATTTTATTACAAAAATTTATATAATATTTATTAATTTTACTTTTAAAATTATTTATTATTAATTTATACAATATATATATTACAAAATCAATTACGTATATAACTTAATCGATTATATATATAGGTTATATATATTTTATTATATATAAAATATTATTATTTTAATAATTATTAATATTATTAAAATATATTATATAATTAAATTATTTTTTTAATAAATTTATTTTAGCAAAAAATCAAAAAAATCAATATTACAATATACTTAATCTGAAAGGACAGTCAATTTAAATAAATAAATAAAGGAATGAAAGAAGAATAAAAGTGAGATGAAGGCAAAAAATATCCCGTACAAATAAAAAAAAAAAAAGGTTCGGACACTATAAGCGAGAGAAAGAATACAAAGAGTACTGTTACAGAGCATTGTTACAGAGAACACTGCTTTGTCAAATCCTATATTTTTCTTCTATGAAATTTATTATGTGTTTAACTTTTCCTCTATCTCTATTGAATTCTTTCTCTCACTCTTAATAGTCCATCTGGCATCTATTATTAAGTCCCTTACAGATAAATATCATACCTAAGACTTTAACTTTGCCCCCTGGAAGAACCATTCATAAAACACCACTTTAATGGTCTTTAGATGTTTTTCAATACCAAAGTCTCCATCTCCACCTCTCTTTACTTGTATGTTTACCCGACCAAAAAATAAAAAAAAATCAATGTTACAACACACTTAATCTGTAATGACAGTCAATTTAAATTAAAAAAAAAATCATTCGGACAAAAAAAGGTTAGGACATTATAAGTGTGAGAAAGAATACAAAGAGTACTGTTAGACTGAGCACTGTTACACATAACTGTTTTGTTAAATCCTATATTTTTATCTTATGATATTTATTATGTGTTTATCTTTTTCACTGTCTCTATTGAATTATTTCTCTCATTTCTAAAGATTCCTTCAGTCCATTTTCATTTATTATTAAGTCTCTTACATTATATCATAAAAATTATACCTAATACCTTAACTTTGCCTCTTGCAATAACCATTCATAACACACCACTTTAGTAGTCTTTAGATGCTACCCAAAACAAAAGCCTCTATCTCCACCTTTCTTTACTTGTATGATTATCCTAGTAAAAAATAAAAAAAATCAATGTTACAACACACTTAATCTGTAAGGATAGTCAATTTAAATAAATAAATAAAGGAAGGAAGGAAGAATAAAAATGAGATGAAGGCAAAAAATATCCCGTACAAACAAAAAAGACACTGTAAGTGAGATATAAAGAATACAAAGAGTACTGTTACACTGAGCACTCTCACACAAAATACTGTTTTGTCAAATCCTATATTTTTCTCCTATGATATTTATTATATGTTTGACTTTTCCTCTGTCTCTATTGAATTCTTTCTCTCACTCTTAAATATTTCTTCAGTCCATCTGGCATTTACTATTAAGTCCCTTACATCATATCATAAATATCATACCTAAGACCTCAACTTTGCCTCCTGCATGAACCATTCATAACACATCACTTCAATGGTCTTTAGATGCTTTCCAATACCAAAGCCTCCGTATCCGCCTTTCTTTACTTGTATGTTTATCCTAACAAAAAAAATCAATGTTTACAACACATTTAATCCATAAGAAAAGTGAATTTAAATAAATAAAGGAAGGAAGGATTTTATTATACAATGGATTATTTCTTTATATTTTTTTTTCTTAATAGCGTGAAATCCACTTTGATATACAAAATTTATTTGTATGACCGATGGCAAAATAAATATAAGAAGATTGTTGCTCTAATTTACCTAATGTCATCTTAGTGAAGCTTACCAAAGGTCCAGCAGTTTCTTTGACGTGTTCATATTTCTAGGGCCATAGATTTTGTTTTAGTTTTATCCCTTCCTTAAAGTCATATATCTGGTTTACTTCGTTCATTCCGTCAGTACAAAACAATTTTTTTCTTACACATATCTAATTAGTTTTTTTGTAATAATATAATAATGATATTTATTTTATTTGCTCGTATGTATTATTATATTATTATAATAAAATTATAAAATATTTTTGTATAAAATAAAAATTGTTAAGTACTAATTTGTTTAAAATATTTAAAGACTCAAAGAAAAAATTATAAAATAATTAAAGAAATATTAAGTACTAGTCTTTAATTTAACTGTAGACTTATTTATCAATTTTATAATCAAATAATTCAGCATATTACTCTCCACAGATTAGTGGTTAACACATTCAATCTACTTTCTTAAATTTTATGTAGAACACAGCTTCCAAATCGAAATTGAATTCATTTTCTTCTCATTTAGTTTCTTTAAAAATTTCAAAATCCAATTCATATATTTTATTTCAATTTTTATACCTCTGTGAATTTATTAAAGATAATTTAATAAAAAAATCAACAATAAACATATAAATAGATTAAAGGTAATGATATTATTCAGTAAAACCAAAGAACTTTTTTTCAGACATGGGTAACCACCTTCCTACGACATGGGTAAATTTATAAAATAATAATAAAAATAAATTAATTATATTTTAATTTAAATTAATTCTAATTATAATTTTATTTATTAAAAAATTATTTATTAATTATATATACCACATTAGTTACAAATTTTTTACTCAAATTTCATCTTCTTACTATTAATTTAAACAATTTAACTTTTCACACATTTATCTCAAATCAATTCAAACTCATTTCTTTAAATCTATTTTCTGGTCCAAACAAAGTTATAAAGGAATAAAAATATTTTGGTGCGAGTTCTCTCATTTAAGACTTTGATTTTTTTTTTCAAAATTTTCTATTTTATATAAGATAATAATATTCAAAGAACAAAATTATTAATTTTGCATATATTAAAATTTTATTTATTAAATATTATTTAAGGAAAGAAAAATAAGGTTAGAATTGGGTTACCTAGAACTTTAATTTTTCTTTGCTTTACAAAACAGGTTTTTTTGTCAAATCCTACATTTTTCTCCTATGATATTTATTATGTATTTAACTTTTTCTCTGTCTCTATTGAATTCTTTCTCTCACTCCTAAACATCTTTCATTTTCCATTACATCATGTCATAAATATTATACCTGAGACCTTAACTTTGCCTCTTCCCATAACCATTCATAATACAGAGTCTTTAGATGCTTCCCAATACCAAAGCCTTTCTTTACTTGTATGTTTACCCTAGCACAAAATCAATGTTACAACACACTTAATTTATAAGGATACTCAATTTAAATAAATAAATAAAGGAAGGAAGAATAAAAGTGAGATGAAGGCAAAAAATATCTCATACAGACAAAAAAAAAGGTTAGGACACTATAAGTGAGAGAAATAATACAAAGAGTACTGTTACACTGAACACTGAACCCTGTTACAGAGAACACTATTTTGTCAAATCCTATATTTTTCTCCTATGAAATTTATTATGTGTTTAACTTTTCCTCTGTCTCTATTGAATTCTTTCTCTCACTCTTAAACTCTTAATGATTCCTTCAGTCCATCTGGCATCTACTATTAAGTCCCTTGCATCATATCATAAATATCATACCTAATGTCGCAATCGGGATCACGACGGGGCGATCACAAACTTGTTAATTTTTAATAAAAATGTTTAAATTGATAATGGAGTCGCCACTATAGCTTTTTTATGGGAAAGCTATAGAAAAAACCAAAAATAAAAAAAATGCCTACGAACCAAATTTAAGATTCGGGAGTCGATTACGCCCCACAACGCCTGTCCTAAGTCGGTACCTTTAATTAAATGAATAAAAATAAGTGTGGTTCTACAAAATGTTATTTTTTCCAAAAAAAATAATAATTACAGCAACTAAAAATGAATATATATTTACAAAAAATATAGTTTAAGAATGAACAATAAACAAACAAAATAATAACATAGACAAATTTTATTTTTTTATTTTTTGAACCCGACAAGGATTGACAAAGTTTATATTTGTTTATTGTAAAAATTTTATTAAAACTGTTAATTAAATGTTATTTTTTGAAAATATTATATATATTTTTAAATTATTTTTAAAATTATTTTAAATCTATTATTTTATTTTTAAAAGTTTATGTAAAAAAAAAAGGTTCTTTTTTATTATTTTCCTAACTTACTTTTATTTTGTTATTAAAAAAAATGTACAACATAAAAACAGTAAGATTAATTAAAAAAAAACAAACAATGAATCCTAATACCCTAAGCAGTGGCAGAAAGGATTATAATCGGATGCTTGAGCTACTTTGTTTCTGGAATGATTATCTTGGTTTTGTTCTTTACTGTGACTATTTGGATCCGTAAGGGATAATGGCGGTTGATGTTAGGTTTTTTAAATTGGGAAAAGGGACTTCTTTGCCTTTGGGTTCTATTTCTGGATTGGTTGCTTGGGGTGGATTTCTGTTTCTGAATAATTTATGTTTTGGTACATGGTTTGAAAATTTTCGAATTTGGGACTCTGGGTTCGATTCCCAGTAGAGTCGCCATCTGTCGCAACCTGCGTCACGACGGGGACGGCGATCCGAAAAAATTAAATGAATTTAAAAAAAAAAGGAGTCGCCACCAATAGTTTTTCAGGGAAAACTATGGAAAACCCGAAAAGAAATGATAAGGCGGGTCTGCGAAAACCGAACCGCAAGTCCGGGAGTCGGTTACGTGTGGGGAAGGTGTTAGCACCCCCACAACGCCCGTCCTGGGACGGTACCTTTTAATTAAATAAGTAAAACGAGTGTATTTTCTTTAAGATGTTTATTTTCCACGAAAATGAAAATAAAGGCAAACAAAACTTTTTATTTTCAGAAAGGGCCCGACAAGGTTTAACCTCACTCCTACGTATCTCTATCGGATAGAGAATCAGGGTTACGTAGTTCTTTGGATAAAAAACAGTTTGTCGGTTGTTGATTTTAGTTTTTGAAGATTTTTTTGGTATATTTTTAATTTTTAGAAAAGCTTGTATTTATTATTCTTTTGAAATTAAATCTCACTTTGAATATCGCTTGACGCGTATGGCCCCTTGATATTCCAAATGAGATTGAAGTTTTCCGAATCAATTCCTATATGACGCGAGCGGTCAATTAAGGAATTAATTGGAAGTCTTTATTAATTTTTAGTAAAAAGAAATTATATTATTTTTTTATTTTAAAACATGTCAGGGGCAGTTTTGGAAAATCGGGCATTTGTAGGTGCAAACTCTAATTTGAGGAGGTGTAGGCAGTAAACCCAAACCACCCAAAACCCATCCAAGCTCGGGGCATTTTAGGAATTTGGGCAATAGGGGGTGCAGAGGTGCAGGCTTGGAATACAGGGGGTGCAGGGAGCACCTCCACTAACCCATTAGGGTTGATGGCGCACATGCGCGCCTTGGAAGGCTGTGGGAGCCTCCCCTTCGAGGCAGGGGAGGGCTTGGCTGGCACAGGCGGTGGCCGGAGGGTGGCCACGGGTCCGTCGACGGCGGCGGCAGCATGAAGCGACCACGGCGATGCATGTGGAGAGGTACGGGGTGTTTAACGGAGGTGCGTGGGGGGGCTCATAGCGTCTCGTGAGGGCTGCTGGAGGTTGGTTTTGAGGGTGAAGCGCCAGAGGCTGCCGTTAGGTTGCGGTGGTATGGCAGGGTCAATTTTGGAGGAGCTTGGAGGTGCGTTGGTGAAGAGGAATGATGACGTTGAGGGAAGGGGTGAGAAGTATGCATGGCGGGCATTATTGCATGGTTGTTCTGTCGGGAGAGAGGAAGAAGACAGTAGGAGAAGGTGGCAGTGGCTAGGCTAAAGTAGTGACTAGGTTGGAGGCCATGCATGGTGAAGTGGGATAGAGAGAGAGGAAGGTGATGGTGGTAAGTGGAAGCGTCGTAGAGGTGATGGTGGTGGCGTTCGTGAAGGAGGTTTGGGTGAAAGTAAAGGAGCGCTGTGAAATATGGCAACGCTGGCTGGGAAGGAGGTTTCGTGGTGGTTGCGAGGTAAGGAAACATACGGGGGCTGCTGTGGTGCGAGGAGGTAACGTGTGGAGAAAGACAAGGGTCACAGTGGAGGTGGTGGTTCTGTGGCAGCAGTTATAATGGGGTTTGGAGGTGACGTTGGGGTTTGGAGGAGAATGGTGGTAGTTTGGTGGAGTTGAGGGAGAGACAGGTTGGGGAAGATGATGGCTTGGTGGTAGTTAGGATGACAGGGGATGTGGAAGAGAGGTTTCGGATGGTTATGGGTGGTGACAGAGGCATGAGGAAGACGTTGGGAGTGTAGGGAGTTGACGCATGATGGTTTGGAGGAGAATGGTGACTAGGTTGGGGGTCATGCATAGTGACTAGATGTTTAGGGTCTTGAAGGCGAGAGTGACAGCGTCACTAAGGGCTCATGGTAGACGAGGCATTGCTGTATGGCATTGCGCAGTGGAGAGGGAGGAGATGAAGGGTATGGTGGAAGGTGCAGGCACAGCTTGGGGGGTTATATTGATAGTGAGGGAACTATGTAATGAGAGAGCAGTTTTAAGGTTGTTTGGGTGAATGGTTTGGGAGGGAAGTGGCTTTCGGTAAGGTTGTGAGTTTTGCCTGTTGGTGCTGCTGCGATGCATGAACGTGGCAGTGTAGGGTCTCGATTCTCAGTGGCTATGTGGCGAGGCATAGAAGGAAGATGTTATGCATGGTGGAAAGGAACCTAGTTCTGGCATGTCTGTGGCTAGGGTAGTTTAGCCTATGGGTGGAGGTGGTTTCGATAGGTAGTTGCCATGTGGATCTGGAGCGTCGGAGGTGGTGTTACTGTGTGACTTTGAAGGTGCGTAGGGTATATGGTTACGGTGGTTCAGGGGTTGCATGGTGAGTGCGCGCGAGAAAAAGAAATATGCGAGGGATTGGAAGGTCATCACACAAATAACCAGTAGATGGTGTGAATGACAAAACATAAGGCATAATATTTGCAAAAAGAACAAAGATGAGGCAGCAAAGAATTATTTACAGAATAACATATGGTATGGAGATTCAAACTTCAAAATAAAGTAATGGAATGACAGGTGATATTTACTCAACAAAACCATAGAGGTTCAGAGAAGTAGGCTCTTTAATCTTTAAATTCATACCTTCTCTTCTTTCTCCCAATGTATTGTTAGCTTACGCTCTCCTTGATCTTCTCTGCTTTGGCGCTCTTTCCACTAGGAGGAGAATTAGAATGTGAGTGTGTGTCCATCATGTCCTATGCTTAGTATATGATGAGGAAAAAGATCTTAGAATGGGACAAAGGGGATGAGCCAGAAAAAACCAAACGTTGGGGAGCAGGGGCTCCCCATTTTTGTTTTTTTGTTAACTGCAGGGAGACCAGGCAGCTTTTTCAGAGACTGTGCAGGAGGCATTGCAGTTCTTGATTTTGTTGCAGAGGGTGGTGGAGCAGAGACGTTGGTGCTGCCAGGGATCTGTCGCGTGTACTAATGTTTCTTCCCTTTTTTAGAGAATCAGGAAGAGGTGTTGCCAAAAGGCCCGTGGCAGAGGGGATGCAAAGGATGTATTGAAAAATGATGTTGTAGAACTAACTTAGAGGCCCATTAGCTGCAAACGGGAAAATGTGAGGCACAAGGAGTAAATTCCACTCTCACCTTCTTTTGCCTCTTTTTTTTAAATAAAACGAAATCACAACAAAACTATCTTTATCAAATCATATATTTTTTCCTTAAAAGTGAGATAAAAGATATTGACAAACAAATTATATATTTTTTTGAATTTTCGAAAATAAGAGAAGAAATAAACCTTAAGCAAACAAATAGATTTAAACATAAATTTTGATTGATTGATTTTTTTTTAATTAATTTAATTGACAGAGACACATATTTTTACAACAAAATTCTAATTTGATTAAATACCTTTTTTTTTAATCTCCTTTAAAACAATTAGAAATATATATTTTTTTAAATAAATTTTATCTACCTGGACGAAATTAGGTGTTGACAGGGACTTTGCTTTTAATTTTCTGGAGTTGGGACTATTAATTTTCTGGAATTAAATTTGCTACTAACTATGGACCGACTTTTGATTAACCTGTTTTATTTTTAGAAAGACTGTTTGGTATTCTTTTGAGTGGGTCTTTGGATTTACTGAGTTCTGAAGATTTTTGTAGGTTTTGAGTTTAGGTATTTTTGATTCTGGTTTGGGGTTTTGTGTTTATTTTCTGTCTCTGGGTTAATGATATCTAATGTTACTATATCTTTGTTATTGGAATTTAATGACTGTGCTAGAAGCAGCCAAATTTGACATATGAACAATATTAGTTGTGCAAAAAATACAGCAATTAGATAATCTCAGGATCGGTGTGGTAACAACAACCGTATCAAGCATATACCTGATCGTGCCAGTGGCAACAATCGTCTCATAGATATAATAATTTATAAAAATTAATTAAACAATGCTTGCAAAAATAATTACTCATTGATACTGTACAGGTTAAACAAAACACAACAATACAGATGAAAAACATGAATCTGGACAAAAAAAAAAGCATAAACAATACAGAATTAAAAGAAGAAGATGAACCCGTTGAAGATTCCCAATTTAGCTTCTTGTTTTCTCTTTCTGGTGGTTTTTAGCTTCTTGTTTTCTCTTTCTGGTGGTTTCTGCTGGACCCTTAGATTTTTTCAACAGAATCCAACAATATTTTTCAATATTCTTCCTCAATATCTTTTTCTCTCTAAATTTCTAAGAATTTCTGTGTATTCTCTGTCCCTCAATTTTTCTGTCCTCCCCCTTTTGAAAATAAGAGCAGTTCTTTATATTTTTGTTGGTCCATCCCTTCATCTCCCTCCATAATACTCATAACACCCTCAATCATGATTTTTATTAAAAATCAATTATTCCCTTTTTGTATTAACTCCTTTTGGCTTAAGAGGTTACATTTTAGGAAGAATAAGCAAAAGACAATAATAATAGTCAGTAAACATGAATAACCACTAAACATAAATAGCCCTTGAACATGAATAGGCTTTTAATCGTATGAGTATAGGAAGGCTATGGGAGTTTAAATGTCAAAACATGATTGTTAGTTAAATGTTAAAAGCATAACTATTGGTTAAATATTAAAAGCATGACTGTTGGTTAAATGTTAAAAGCATGACTAATTGGCTATTGGTTAAATGTTAAAAGCATGACTACTAAATGTGATAAGTATGAGAAGGCAAAAAGGTGAAAATTTAGTTATGAGAAATAAAATTTGTTAGGCACTAATTAAAGAATTAAAAGGTACTAAAGTTACATAGAACTTGAATGGGCAATGTGTTTCTGTAAACCTTAGGGCTTATGTGGCAATCACAATTTGACAGATAAGGGAGGTGTAAACATTAACTTTTTTTTATTAGTAGATTAGGCTTCAGAAAACATCTTTCTATCCAGTTGGGCTCACTTAATTTTTCTATTCAATTTATTTTAAGACAGACCCAACACCTCTTTTTTTTTGTCATTTTATCATTTTTTTACAAATTTCATTTTATCTTATTATTATTATTATTTAATCAAACCTTACTTATAAAGTCAAAGTTCCTTTTTATTATTTATTCTAAATTGCAAAGAACTAAACGACACATGTTAAAAAGTTTTAATTTCTTATTTTTATTCTTTTATTTTTTTTCCTTTTTTATATCTGCAAAAAATAATTTTTATTTGCCCGGACCAAATTGGGTGTTGACACCTAAGACTTTAACTTTGCCTCCTGGAATAACCATTCATAACACACCACTTTAATGGTATTTAGATGCTTTTCAATACCAAAGTCTCCATCTCCACCTCTCTTTACTTGTATGTTTACCCTAGCAAAAAATAAAAAAAATCAATGTTACAACACACTTAATCTGTAATTTAAATTAAAAAAAAAATCACCAGGACAAAAAAAGGTTAGGACACTATAAGTGAGAGAAAGAATACAAAGAGTACTGTTACACTGAGCAGTATCACACTGTTACACTGAGTATTATCACACAGAGCACGATTTTGTCAAATCCTATATTTTTCTCCTATGATATTTATTGTATGTTTAACTCTTCCTCTGTCTCTATTGAATTCTTTCTCTCACTCTTAAAGATTCCTTCAGTCTATCTGGCATCTACTATTAAGTGCCTTACATCATATCATAAATATCATACCTAAGACCTTAACTTTGCCGCCTACAAGAACTATTCATAACATACCACTTTAATGGTCTTTAGATGTTTTCCAATACCAAAGCCTGATCTCCACCTTTCTTTACTTGTATAGTTACCCTAGAAAAAAATCAAAAAAATCAATGTTACAACACACTTAATCTGTAAGGATAGTCAATTTAAATAAATAAACAAAGGAAGGAAGAATAAAAGTGAGATGAAGGCAAAAAATCACCCGAACAGAAAGTTAGGACACTATAAGTGAGAAAAATAATACAAAAAAGTACTGTTACACTGAGCACTGTTACACATAATTGTTTTGTTAAATCCTATATTTTTCTCTTATGATATTTATTATGTATTTATCTTTTACTCTGTCTCATTTTTCTTACTCTTAAAGAGTTCTTCAATCCATCTGTCATTTACTATTAAGTCTCTTATATCATATCATAAATATCATACCTAAGACCTTAACTTTGTCTCGTGCATGAATCATTCATAAGACACCACCTTAATGGTCTTTAGATGTTTTCCAATACCAAAGTCTCCATATCCGCCTTTCTTTACTTGTATGTTTACCCTAACAAAAAAAAATCAATGTTTACAACACACTTAATCCCTAAGAAAAGTGAATTTAAATAAATAAAGGAAGGAAGGATTTTATTATACAATGGATTATTTCTTTACATTTTTTTTTCTTAACAGCGTGAAATCCACTTTGATATACAAAATTTAACTGTAGACTTATTTATCAATTTTATAATCAAATAATTCAGCATATTACTCTCCACAGATTAGTGGTTAACACATTCAATCTACTTTCTTAAATTTTATGTAGAACACATCTTTCAAATTGAAATTGAATTAATTTTCCTCTCATTTAGTTTCTTTAAAAATTTCAAAATCCAATTCATTTATTTTATTTCAATTTTTATAGCTCTGTGAATTCATTAAAGATAATTTAATAAAAAAAATCAACAATAAACATATAAATAGATTAAAGGTATTGATATTATTCAGTAAAACCAAAAAACTTTTTTTCAGACATGGGTAACCACCTTCCTACGACATGGGTAAATTTATAAAAAAATAATAAAAATAAATTAATTATATTTTAATTTAAATTAATTCTAATTATAATTTTATTTATTAAAAAATTATTTATTAATTATATATACCGCATTAGTTACAAATTTTTTAATCAAATTTCATCTTCTTACTATTAATTTAAATAACTTAACATTTCACACATATATCTCAAATTAACTCAAACTCATTTCTTTAAATCTATTTTCTGGTCCAAACAAAGTCACAGAGGAATAAAAATATTTTGGTGGGAGTTCTCTCATTTAAGACTTTGATTTTTTTTTCAAAATTTTCCATTTTATATAAGATAAAAATATTCAAAGAACAAAATTATTAATTTTGTACAAATTAAAATTTTATTTATTAAATATTATTTAAGGAAACAAAAATAAGGTTAGAATTGGGTTATCTAGAACTTTAATTTTTCTTTGCTTTACAAAACAGGTTTTTTTGGCAAATCCTACATTTTTCTCCTATGATATTTATTATGTATTTAACTTTTTATGTGTCTCTATTGAATTCTTTCTCTCACTCTTAAACATCTTTCATTTTCCCTTACATCATATTATAAATATCATACCTAAGACCTTAATTTTGTCTCCTCCCAAAACCATGTATAATAGACCACTTTAATAGTCTTTAGATGCATCCCAATACCAAACCCTTGATCTCCACCTTTCTTTACTTGTATGTTTATCGTAGCAAAAAATCAAAAATATCAATGTTACAACACACTTAATATATAAGGATACTTAATTTAAATAAATAAATAAAGGAAGGAAGGAAGAATAAAGGTGAGATGAAGGCAAAAAATATCCCGCACAGACAAAAAAAAAAAGGTTAGGACACAATAAGTGAGAGAAAGAATACAAAGAGTATTGTTACACTGAGCACTGTTACAGAGAACACTGTTTTGTCAAATCCTATATTTTTCTCCTATGAAATTTATTATGTGTTTAACTTTTCCTCTGTGTCTATTGAATTCTTTCTCTCACTCTTAAAGATTCCTTCAGTCCATCTAGCATCTACCGCGGTTAAGTCCCTTACATCATATCATAAATATCATATCTAAGACCTTAACTTTGCCTCCTGGAAGAACCATTCATAACACACCACTTTAATGGTCTTTAGATGCTTTTCAATACCAAAGTCTTCATCTCCACCTCTCTTTACTTATATGTTTACCCTAGCAAAAAATAAAAAAAATCAATGTTACAACACACTTAATCTGTAATTTAAATTAAAAAAAAATCACCAGGACAAAAAAAGGTTAGGACACTATAAGTGAGAGAAAGAATACAAAGAGTACTGTTACACTGAGCAGTATCACACTGTTACACTGAGTATTATCACACAGAGCACGATTTTGTCAAATCCTATATTTTTCTCCTATGATATTTATTGTATGTTTAACTCTTCCTCTGTCTCTATTGAATTCTTTCTCTCACTCTTAAAGATTCCTTCAGTCTATCTGGCATCTACTATTAAGTGCCTTACATCATATCATAAATATCATACCTAAGACCTTAACTTTGCCGCCTACAAGAACTATTCATAACATACCACTTTAATGGTCTTTAGATGTTTTCCAATACCAAAGCCTGATCTCCACCTTTCTTTACTTGTATAGTTACCCTAGAAAAAAATCAAAAAAATCAATGTTACAACACACTTAATCTGTAAGGATAGTCAATTTAAATAAATAAACAAAGGAAGGAAGAATAAAAGTGAGATGAAGGCAAAAAATCACCCGAACAGAAAGTTAGGACACTATAAGTGAGAAAAATAATACAAAAAAGTACTGTTACACTGAGCACTGTTACACATAATTGTTTTGTTAAATCCTATATTTTTCTCTTATGATATTTATTATGTATTTATCTTTTACTCTGTCTCATTTCTCTTACTCTTAAAGATTTCTTCAATCCATCTGTCATTTACTATTAAGTCTCTTATATCATATCATAAATATCATACCTAAGACCTTAACTTTGTCTCGTGCATGAACCATTCATAAGACACCACCTTAATGGTCTTTAGATGCTTTCCAATACCAAAGCCTCCATATCCGCCTTTCTTTACTTGTATGTTTACCCTAACAAAAAAAATCAATGTTTACAACACACTTAATCCCAAAGAAAAGTGAATTTAAATAAATAAAGGAAGGAAGGATTTTATTATACAATGGATTATTTCTTTACATTTTTTTTTTCTTAATAGCGTGAAATCTACTTTGATATACAAAATTTATTTGTATGACCGATGGCAAAATAAATATAAGAAGATTGTTGCTCTAATTTACCTAATGTCATCTTCGTGAAGCTTACCAAAGGTCCAGCAGTTTCTTTGACGTGTTCATATTTCTAGGGCCATAGATTTTGTTTTAGTTTTATCCCTTCCTTAAAGCCATATATCTGGTTTACTTCGTTCATTCCGTCAGTACAAAACAATTTTTTTCTTACACATATTTAATTAGTTTTTTTGTAATAATATAATAATGATATTTATTTTATTTGCTCGTATGTATTATTATATTATTATAATAAAATTATAAAATATTTTTGTATAAAATAAAAATTGTTAAGTACTAATTTGTTTAAAATATTTAAAGACTCAAAGAAAAAACTATAAAATAATTAATGAAATATTAAGTACTAGTCTTTAATTTAACTGTAGACTTATTTATCAATTTTATAATCAAATAATTCAGCATATTACTCTCCGCAGATTAGTGGTTAACACATTCAATCTACTTTCTTAAATTTTACGTAGAATACAGCTTTCAAATTGAAATTGAATTCATTTTCTTCTCATTTAGTTTCTTTAAAAATTTCAAAATCCAATTCATATATTTTATTTCAATTTTTATACCTCTGTGAATTCATTAAAGATAATTTAATAAAAAAATCAACAATAAACATATAAATAGATTAAAGGTATTGATATTATTGAGTAAAACCAAAGAACTTTTTTTCAGACATGGGTAACCACCTTCCTACGACATGGGTAAATTTATAAAATAATAATAAAAATAAATTATTTATATTTTAATTTAAATTAATTCTAATTATAATTTTATTTATTAAAAAATTATTTATTAATTATATATACCACATTAGTTACAAATTGTTTACTCAAATTTCATCTTCTCACTATTAATTTAAACAACTTAACTTTTCACATATTTATCTCAAATCAACTCAAACTCATTTCTTTAAATCTATTTTCTGATCCAAACAATGTCATAGAGGAATAAAAATATTTTGGTGCGAGTTCTCTCATTTAAGAATTTGATTTTTTTTTTTCAAAATTTTCCATTTTATATAAGATAATAATATTCAAAGAACCAAATTATTAATTTTGTATAAATTAAAATTTTATTTATTAAATATTATTTAAGGAAAGAAAAATAAGGTTAGAATTGGGTTATCTAGAACTTTAATTTTTCTTTGCTTTCCAAAACAGGTTTTTTTTTTGTTAAATCCTACATTTTTCTTCTATAATATTTATTATATATTTAACTTTTTTATCTGTCTCTATTAAATTCTTTCTCTCACTCTTAAACATCTTTCATTTTCATTACATCATATCATAAATATCATACCTAAGATCTTAACTTTGCCTCCTCCGAGAACCATTCATAATACACCACTTTAATAGTCTTTAGATGTTTCCCAATACCAAAGTCTTGATCTCCACCTTTCTTTACTTGTATGTTTACCCTAGCAAAAAATCAAAAAAATCAATGTTGCAACACGCTTAATCTGTAAGGACACTCAATTTAAATAAATAAAGGAAGAATAAAAGTGAGATGAAGGCAAAAAGATATCCCTTACAGATAAAAAAAAATGGTTAGGACACTATAAGCGAGAGAAAGAATACAAAGAGTACTGTTACACTGAGCACGGTTACACAGAACACTGTTTTGTCAAATCCTATATTTTTCACCTATTATATTTATTATATGTTTAACTTTTCCTCTCTCTATTGAATTCTTTCTCTCACTCTTAAAGATTCTTTCAGTCCATATGTCATCTACTATTAAGTGCCCTACATCATATCATAAATATCATACCTAAGACCTTAACTTTGCGGCCTACAAGAACCATTCATAACACACCAATTTAATGGTCTTTAGATGCTTTTCAATACCAAAGCCTCCATCTCCACCTTTCTTTACTTGTATGTTTACCCTAGCAAAAAATCAAAAACAATAATGTTACCACACACTTAATCTGTAAGGATAGTCAATTTAAATAAATAAATAAATAAAGGAAGAATAAAAGTGAGATGAAGGCAAAATATCACCCGGACAAAAAGTTAGGACACTATAAGTGAGAGAAAAAAATACAAAGAACACTGTTACACTGAGCACTGTTACACATAACTGTTTTGTTAAATCCTATATTTTTCTCGTATGATATTTATTATGTGTTTATCTTTCTCTCTATCTCATTTCTCCCACTCTTAAAAGATTCCTTCAATCCATCTGTCATTTACTATTAAGTTCCTTATATCATATCATAAATATCATACCTAAAACCTTAACTTTGCCTCCTCCAAGAATCATTCATAACACACTACTTTAATGGTCTTTAAATGCTTTCCAATACCAAAGCCTCCATCTCCGCCTTTCTTTCTTTACTTGTATGTTTACCCTAACAAAAAAAATCAATGTTTACAACACTCTTAATCCGTAAGAAAAGTGAAATTTAAATAAATAAAGGAAGGATTTTATTATACAATGGATTATTTCTTTACATTTTTTTTTCTTAATAGCGTGAAATCCACTTTGATATACAAAATTTATTTGTATGACCGATGGCAAAATAAATATAAGAAGATTGTTGCTCTAATTTACCTAATGTCTTCTTGGTGAAGCTTACCAAAGGTCCAGTAGTTTCTTTGACGTGTTCATATTTCTAGGGCCATAGATTTTGTTTTAGTTTTATCCCTTCCTTAAAGCCATATATCTGGTTTACTTCGTTCATTCCGTCAATACAAAACAATTTTTTTCTTACACATATTTAATTAGTTTTTTTGTAATAATATAATAATGATATTTATTTTATTTGCTCGTATGTATTATTATAATAAAATTATAAAATATTTTTGTATAAAATAAAAATTGTTAAGTACTAATTTGTTTAAAATATTTAAAGACTCAAAGAAAAAATTATAAAATAATTAATGAAATATTAAGTACTAGTCTTTAATTTAACTGTAGACTTATTTATCAATTTTATAATCAAATAATTCAGCATGTTACTCTCCACATATTAGTGGTTAACACATTCAATCTACTTTCTTAAATTTTATGTAGAACACAGCTTTCAAATTGAAATTGAATTAATTTTCTTCTCATTTAGTTTCTTTGAAAATTTCAAAATTCAATTCATATATTTTATTTCAATTTTTATACCTCTGTCAATTTATTAAAATAATTTAATAAAAAAATCAACAATAAACATATAAATAGATTAAAGGTATTGATATTATTCACTAAATCCAAAGAACTTTTTTCAGACATGGGTAACCACCTTCCTACGACATGGGTAAATTTATAAAATAATAATAAAAATAAATTAATTATATTTTAATCTAAATTAATTCTAATTGTAATTTTATTTATTAAAAAATTATTTATTAATTATATATATCACATTAGTTAAAAAAAATTTTACTCAAATTTTATCGTCTTAATATTAATTTAAACAACTTAACTTTTCATATATTTATCTTAAATTAAGTCAAACTCATTTCTTTAAATTTTTGGTTCAAACAAAACCACATAGAAATAAAAATATTTTGGTGGGAGTTCTCATTTAAGACTTTGATTTTTTTTTTTTCGAAAATTTCCATTTTATATAAGATAATAATATTCAAAGAGCAAAATTTTTAATTTTGTATATATTAAAATTTTATTTATTAAATATTATTTAAGGAAAGAAAAATAAGGTTAGAATTGGGTTATCTATAAATTTAATTTTTCTTTGCTTTACAAAACAGGTTTGTTTCTGTAATTAAATTTTAAAGAATTTTAATTTTGTAAATATTTTTGCAAATGGATATTTTATAAAAAAATTCTAAAAATTAATTTTGAAAATATAATCTTCCATGGTTTGTCATTATTAGACTGCTTTACATGTGAAATAGTGTCTTCCTTCAGTCAAATCTCGTTGCTTTGTTTCGCGCCACATTTACGTAGTCCTATATGCAAATCTGGCGGCTTCTCTCTCATAGTTCATAGTTCTTTCTTTTTTCCTTTTCACCTCGTTATTGCTATGTTATGATATCTGTTTTCTTTTCATTCCCATCTTCCACATAGAGAAAAAAGGAACAATCTTGATTTGCAGAAAGAAAATACAAAAAAATAAATTTCTTTCCTTTAGTTTATTGTTGTCTTAGATGAGTAGAATGGATGGATGGACTCCCATTTCTTCCAGGACGCGTAACAAGAAGAAAAAGATGTTTGAGGATGCTTTAATGATGAGTCAGAAGAGGAAGAAGGTGCTGAAACATGAAGCTACTTTCTCAGGTGTAGATGCAAATGAGAAAGTTGAACCTGGATCCACATTTTCTGCTGTTCTTGCAAGGAACCCTGAAAGAGAATTGAAACTTGGTTTTGAGGGTTTGGGAGATAAGGACAACCCTATTGAAATCAGAGATAGTGATGATGACAGTGAGACAGAAGAGGGGTTGATGGATCCTGAGTACGAGATGTTTTTGGCTGAAACGGAAAGGAAGAGTGAGGAGGATAAAGGGTCTTTTTTGTTGGATGATAAAGCTGTGAACTTTAGCGACTATGGTTGTGTACCGGGAAACCCGGTTGCATTGTCGGCTGATGAAGATGAGGATGATCATGCATCTGATTCGCTTCTGTCTTCAACTGAAAGTGAGGGTGATGATACGAGCGATGAAGATTTTCAGGTTACCGGCGAAGACGATGATGATGGGTCTGAGACTGAAGACCCGACCAGTGACGAGAGTGATGGTGGTGGTGATGGTGATTATGTGAGGGGGGATAAGAGGAAGATGGTGAAGGGTATGGTGAGAAAGGAGGAGAGTAATGCTGAAAGCTGTGGCATTCGAGAAAGGAAAGGTGAAACGAAAGGTAATGATCAGGTAGATGAGGATGAGCAAGGGATTGACGCTGATTGTACTAATACCTCTAGTAAATCTGAGATTTATAAGAAGGAAGAGAAACATGCAGCACAGAAACAAGAAATGACGAGAGTGAAAATTATCTTTGAGAATCCTGAGGGGGGAAATTCAGGTTGGCCTACGCTTTCTGAAGCCGTGGAGCATATGGATAAAAGCTATGGAGGTGATCAAAGTGCGACATTGCAGAAGCAGGTAGGAGATTCAACTGTGGTCGAGAAGAGCGGGAGAAATAATATTGATGATATGGAAAGAGAAGAGAATCAACACAACAAAGAAACAGGGCTGAGGGGAGTTTCTTTCGGCCCAAAAAACCAAGAGAAGATGGGAGATTCTGCTAAAATAGTAATGGAAAAGGACAAGGAACGGAAGCAGAAATATTGGTTTAATAGCAATCACCGTGAGAAGGTCAGGTTCGTGGATGATGAAGCTGGTGACAAAGAGTTGCATGAAGTCCTGAGGAGGCCATCTACATTGAAAAACAAATGTTATAAATTTTTTACTGAATGTTTTATGGCAAAGAATGATTCTGTTAAGGATGATTCAAGTAAGTTGGATGAAAAGGGTGATGATGTTGCTAATGAGGGTCAGACTCAACCATTAGTTTCTATGCAGCCAATCCCTTTGAATTGTGGCTTTATGAACAAAAAAAAGCCTATAGAAAAGTCCAAGGAAGAGAAGGAGTTAGATATGTTGTGGGGTGAAATGGAGATGTTGCTTCGAGCTGAAAAAATTGGGACCCAGGTAAATCTCTCTTACTAGCTGAAAGACTAAAGAAAAGTATATGAATGATGTTAAGAACCTAAATTTTAAGTTTGTATTTTTACGTATATTTGTAGTGCTTAAGAAGGATGCTAGTGGTGGGGTGATAGCATGCGATTTTGAATATTTGAGTTCGGTCACGAATTCTTCATGAATTCATATATGCTCGAACAAAATGTTATTTATATGAGAGAAGTGTGTTTGGTTTGTGTATTTCTCACGTTCCAATGAACGTTGAACAAATATCACTCTCACATAGCATTCACGATCCACAATGTAATGCAAACACACCCGAATTTAGTAACTAACTTTGTATGTTTTAATTTCAGGTTAATAAGACGGGGACAGATGAAGCAAGAGAAAACGAAGACGATCCCTACGCGAAGTGCCCGCATGACATTATTTTTGATGAGCAGGTTGGGATATTTTGTAGATGGTGCGGTTGGCTCAAAACTCCAATCAAATATATCACGCCACCATTTGTAAGCACGGTTTGGATATTAATCAGACTTTGTAATTGCCACTTTCTGTCATAGTATCTTTTCACTCATGAACTTAGATAAAAAGGCTGATATGTGTTATTATCTGTTGAACTATCATACACCACTATTGTTAAGCATTTACATTTTTTTTTTTCTTATTTAAAAAAGAAAAAACAGGGATTGACTGCTGCTGCGGAAACCATAGGGCTTAAATAAGTTTATGCTACTTAGTGTTTGTTCTGATTTGATGTCATGCTTAATGAAATTCGTAGGTTGATGAAAATTACTGATCTCCGAGTCATTTTTGGGGTTGTGCTTAATGCAGGTGGATTCTGAAAGATATGGTAGTAGAAAGGCGTCATCTGGTGGAGGGAGCACCTCGCAATTGGATAGTGCTATGTTGAAAGAGTCTGGTGATGCCTTGGAGGGAACTTGGTCTCACAATGAAGGCACAGTTTGGGATCTTATTCCTGGCATCAAGAAAAGTTTGTATCCTCATCAACAAGAAGGGTTTGAGTTTATCTGGACAAACTTGGGAGGAACTATTGACCTTGCCAAATTGAAGGATGCTGATCCATGTAATGAAGGTGGCTGCATTATTTCTCATGCTCCTGGAACTGGAAAGACGAGGTTGACCATGGTGTTTCTTCAGACATATTTGAAACTGTTTCCGAAGTGTCTACCTGTTATCATTGCTCCTTCCAACATATTGCTTACTTGGGAAGACGAGTTAAGAAAGTGGAACATTGGAATTCCATGCCATAACTTGAACAGTGCTGAATTATCAGGAAAGGAACTTGTCATCGATGATGTTGATTGGTCTGGCAATCAGAGGCAGAACAAGGATGCCATACGGATGGTGAAGTTGTGTTCATGGTACAAAGAGAAGAGCATTCTATTAATCAGCTACAATCTGTATGAGAGACTAGCAGGGGCCACGTCTGTAGGAGATGGGGAAAAAGGGAAGAATAAGGGAAAGATCGAGAAGAAGAAACGTGCAAAGACAAGGGAGTACATTGAAAGTGGAATGGGAAAGGTTCTGCGTGACTATCCTGGTTTGCTAGTACTTGATGAAGGGCACACTCCTCGGAATCAGAATAGTTATATTTGGAAGGTTCTTTCTGGAAGTAGAACTCAGAAGCGAATTCTTCTCTCAGGGACTCCTTTCCAGAACAACTTTTTGGAGCTTTACAATATTTTGTGCTTAATGAAACCATCCTTTCCTGACAGCATCCCACAAGAACTGAAGAAGTTTTGCCAAAGTAGACTAATGCACCAGAAGAAAGTTCCGAAAGAGCTGACTTGGGAAGTTGTTTCTTCTGGAAATCCAGCTGATGACAAAATAAACCAGCTAAAATTGCTGATGGACCCCTTTGTCCATGTTCACAAAGGCAGCATTCTTCAGAAGAGCCTTCCTGGGTTGAGAGAATGTGTGTTGGTTCTGAAGCCAGACACTTTGCAGAACGAAACTCTAGAGAGCATTGAATGCTCTCAAAACGTTCTAAACTTTGAACACAAGGTGGCCTTGGTCTCAGTCCATCCCTCCCTTTTCCTCAGCTGCTCTTTGTCAGAAAAAGAAGAATCTATTGTTGACAAGGAGCAGTTGGAAAATATTAGATTGAACCCTTATGAAGGGGTGAAAACCAAATTTCTGATCGAGCTTATAAGACTCTGTGATGCTGCTAATGAGAAAGTCCTTGTTTTTAGCCAATTCATTGATACTTTAAACTTGATCAAGGACCAGCTGGAGTCAGCCTTCAAGTGGACTATGGGGATGGAAGTGTTATATATGTATGGCAGGCTTGACCAAAAGCAAAAGCAGTCCCTCATTTATAGTTTCAATGATCCAAATAGCCAAGCAAAGGTGTTCCTTGCTTCTATAAAAGCATCTTCTGAAGGCATCAACTTGATTGGAGCTTCAAGGGTCGTGATTCTTGATGTTGTTTGGAATCCCTCTGTGGAAAGGCAAGCTATTTGCCGAGCATATAGACTTGGACAAAAGAAGGTTGTTTACACTTATCATCTTCTTGCCCAGGGCACCCCTGAATGCACCAAATATTGCAAACAAGCAGAAAAGAACCGGTTATCTGAACTGGTTTTCTCAAATGGAAATGCTGAAACCGATAAGCTCAAGAGCAGTGGAACAATGCTTGAGGATTTTGAAGATAAAGTTCTTGATCTCATGGTTCAGCATGAAAAACTCAAGGATATGTTTGGTGGGTGTATAATCCAACCTAAGAAGAAAGATTTGGAGATTTTGGGCTCCTAATCCTTTGGTTATTTGAATTTTGTTATGTTAGATTTGATTGAATCGTATTTTGTTTGACAATAAAATTTGGATATTTTGGGCCGCTGGTCCTTTGATTGTTGGATTTTGTTATGTTAGACATGATTAAACCGTATGTTTTGTTTGACAGTTAAATTTTAGCGACACCTGTTGCTAATGGTTAAATACCGAACTTCATTATTGGCTTCATTGTTTGATTGTGTTTAGATATGTTTGTTGCACAATATATATATCTATCTTTTAGTCTGGATGTTGAATTTTTATGCTGTTCAGTCCTGCCTGAATAAACCGATTACTGCTTCTTGAACAACTCTGGGACACCTAGCACCGTAAATGCAATTGCGAACTCAATTTGTGACTTTTAGGAAGAGTCACACTTTGTTGCTACTATAGCTTGGATATTTTTACATGGACTTATTATCCATAGATTAGAGAATTGTTTATGTAATTTCTGTAGCAGATATGCTTTATGAGGTCAGTGACTAAGATTGTGCCTGGAGAGTAGATGCTTGCCTCACATGACAGACGCAAAGTCATTAAGATCTCCAAAATAAGTAGTGTAGGTACTTTTACCTTTGTTTTGTATGTTGAAGGAGTCATGTATAACATATTAAGCATAAGTATAAAGATCATTATGGCACAAAAAAATTAGGACAATCAAATCTAAAATATATTTCGAAGCTTTAAAAGAAAAACCTAATAATAATACGGGCTGGTGCGGTCCTTGCGCCGAGCATTTAGTTTGCAAAAAGTGATTAGAGGCAGGTTGGCCTGCATAAAAA
>Ga0209489_104376_pt1 | contig 26108 bp, 14 predicted proteins | sample SiratrowhiteBW_FD_187527 | JGI IMG/M metagenome (GOLD analysis project Ga0209489, IMG submission 187527) | Root nodule microbial communities of legume samples collected from California, USA - Siratro white BW (SPAdes) (version 2) | ecosystem: Host-associated > Plants > Roots > Nodule | place... | reverse complement strand
AAATATATATATACATATATATATATATATATATATATATATATATATATATATAAAAGATAAATTTATATAATATATATTGTGATGGCAAGGGGTGCCCGCATAGGAGCTATACCTGCTAGCATTAATTTTATATAAGCAGATATTCATTCATGTTTAAAATAAAATTATGAAAAATTATTATTATTTAAGTATAAACTGTAATAAATAATTAATTTTAAAATATAATTCAAATAAAATTACAATATAAAATATTAGTACAAAAATATTTTTTAAAATAATTCAAATAAAATGCATTTCAAAGTATAAATTTAAATAAACTAATGTTTTTTTAAATAATTTTAATTTCATAAATCTAAATAAAAATTATAAGCCTATAAAATTAAATTGTGAACAATTTTTAAATGATTAATGTTTTTTCACTAATAATTTCATTTTAGTTATTTGGTTCTAGAAAAATTTAAATAAAAATCATTAATAATAGATATGAAATATTTACGAAATGAATATTATAATATCTATATTTATTTTATAAATAAGTGAATACTTAAAATCATCATTCACATTTCTTGTAATTAAAAATACTCGTTTATATACAATTAAGCAATTAACATTCTTACATTGATGATTGTATGAACTTTTCTTACTAACAGACAATAATCCCATCAATGAGGATTTGTTTCTTTAGTCCTTTCTGAGGGTTTTAGTTTTAATATTTTCACAACAATGACATTGAAAACAGCTAACGGACATGCATTGGTTTAGGATGAGATGGAGAAAAAAACTACATGATCCATATTTTTAAAAGTTACATCACAGAAAATAGTTCTCTTGTTTTAATTTAAGACTTTTGTTTTTCCTAAAGGTCTGGAGCTGAAGTTTTGTTTCCAAGAGAGAAGAAAAAGAAGTGTGATATTTATATTTATATGTACGTCCAAGGATATGCAAGTGGCATTTATTTGAGTTGATTGGACTTGGGAAGGGAAATTGTGAAGTGCGTAGAATTTGTTGCATTGGTGGGTCGTGGCTCATCACTCATAGTGGCTTAGGACAAGTCATTTATCCATGGACATGGGGAAAACAACATCCACGTTCTTCACTTTTACTACACACACATGCATCTGCTCAATTTTCATTATCTTATAACATTCATATCCTTCCCTTCCCCTACTTTGCTGTTTTAGGTCCACCTAAATTCTTGTTCTCGCTTTCGTAGCCTCTTCAAGCGTTTATTCTACAACCGCAGGCCATTTCTTAATCATTTTAGCCATTTTGGTAATTCCAGATGCAGGGATTGTATTAAACGCCACAATTTTGGAAATTTAACTAATGCCTTCACCCCATGTGCTCATCAGTTAATTCACTTTCGAACCCTGTCTTCGTACTCAAATATATCAACAATATATTGTAAATGGGATCCAAACTTCAACGAAAAATAACATTAAAGAAAATTGATGAGGGAATAATTTTTTATCACCACTTTATAAATATTTCAAATTGACATTTGGGCAGCAGCAGGAAAAAGAGATAGATATATGGCACCTAAAAATAGCATCTGAAGACTTCCGTGATAATGACGTACGTTGACCAGAACCCTTCGTGTCCTTAAGACTTCTGTGATAAACTCAATTTGTCCTTAAAAATTTTACAATACCTTTGAAATTAAAAATTTGACAATGCCCGTTCATGCTTGAATCATTTAGCAATTTCTTTTTTATAAGTAAAGCAGAACATGTCCACGTGCTTGTATTTTATTTTACTGATTGATCACTCCTTAACAAACAATCAAAGTTATCTTCCTAATCACACACTTTGACCGATTTTGGCAACATAAACAAAGAAAAAATTTCATATGCAACAATATAAAATATTTAGATAAGTATCTTTACATATTTATACCCCATATCCATCTTAGTACTAACCTTCCCTCGTACTCTTTCCCGCCCTCACTACTCTTTTCTGTCCTAAATACTCTTTTCAGTCTTAAGTTACTAAAACATATTTAATTTATTTAATACCTTAAAAAATTATACTAACTCTTATTTTGGTGCTTTGTAACTTATTTTTAGATTATATATTTATTATTTTTATTTCCTCTTATATTTATTTGACATTTAACTAATTATTATGTGATACTCTCATTTAATATTTATATAATTATTATTTTTTTTATATTTTATATTGAAGAAAAGAAAATGTTTCTTAGAAAGATGAGACAAAAAATTTATACTTATTGAATATAGGAATGATAATGAAAATAAATTTTATTTTAGGGTTTAAGATTTAAATGTTGGAGAAAGATGAGACAAAAAAATTCATAATTATTAAAAATAGGGATGAAAATAAGATAAATTTTTAATTTAGGAATAGAGATAAGATACTCAAATTTACATCATTACTATTTATTCATATGATGATAAGTTTTTTTTTTTTTGAAAAAAAAAACACTATAAGTGATTTCACCCTACTTAGATTAAGATTAAAAGATTGACTCAAAAATTATTTCAATTAATTATAAAATGTCATATCTTAGGATTAATTATATATTAGGCCGATCGTAATTAAGCATATTTATGAGTTTTGCTAACGAATATCAAAGACTGAGGATGAAGGAGCAATCAAATTAAATTCTTTTTTATATATAAATAATTTACTTACTTAACGTTTGTATCTGTTTTAAGTATTTCTATTCTTATAAATATTAGTTCAGTTCCTTCTTAATTTTTCTTATAAAGAAAGTTTTGTTCATGCAAACATATAATTGAGGGCCAACAATTTTTCGCCCATAGTAGCTGTAAGTTTGTGTGTTTTCGGATTTTTATGAGTAGACTATATTAAAATTTTACTACGGATTCTTATAGGGGCAGGTGACATTTTTTTGACTTATGTTTGCACAATATAAATATTTCTTAAAAAAGAAAAAAAAAAGATACAAAAATTAATTCTCTATATCTTAAAATTTGATTATGTAGTTAAAAAGTAATAATTTGTAAAAAAGTAAATGGTTTTTTGTACAAATTATTTTACGTATTTCAATTTATAAAAAAGTCATTTTCTTAAATTCTATAGGTTAATTTGTCCAAGGAGGACATAAGGAGACAACCTCATAAACGAAACTTTTAACTGAAAAAAAAAATGTAAAATAATTTTCAAACATAGTTTGCACCCTGTGACATTGCACTACCATTATTGCAGAGCAACGACGTATTTAGAACTGGTTGATAGCAGTAATTTGATGTGGGTTTAGAAATGTTACATTATTCCAACGACTTCTTTTTTAGTTGCCTTTTCTCTCCCGAACATACACTGTGAAACATTATTTAAAGAGAAACATGGACGAACCTTTCTATGTCGCAACCCTGCTTTTGACATTTTTATGACAGGAATAACAGTATCTTTTGAAAGTAATTTTCAGAAGCCTCCTCCAAATTATATTATTTGCATTGTATATTTTCTCTTCCCCTCACAGTGTTTCATTTATCAAAATAGAAAAAATAAAAATCAGACACTAGTCTTCAAAGCAAGGTACCCACCATTCGTTATCTTTCCCTTACTCATTATAAAAAGGTTGTACGAATAATTAAGTAGGTAAACTCTACCTTTCACCTCAAAATCAATTTTTAGGCCCACTCCTTCCCACTTGGAAGTTGGAAATTAACCGAACAAGCAGAAAGAAAAAATAAATAAAGCTATGGTTTATTATAGAAAATTAACATTAATTATGTTTACACAAAGTGTAGGATCCATGAGCTTAGTTACATCACCAACTCTTGCCCTTTTGGTTTATTATGGCATCATGATATTCTTAGGTCATGTTTAGTTTATAGTTTGGTACATAAAACTAAGAAATGTTGACGGTATTGGCAGAATGTTGCATGGATGGTCTCTATTTGCAGGTGCTTAGGAATTGTAGGCATCACACCATGGTGACACCACTAAGGGCCAATGCAATCCTTGTCAATATTTCCGTCCTGGCGACGCTATAGCATTGGTGAGGACAAGGCACTCCCATGTTTTTTTGCTTGCTCTATGGCAAATTGTTTAACCTTTTTCCAAAGCATCCAACTCACCTTCTGCTCATAACTTGAATTGTAATTCCATTTAGCTCTGAAATGGAAAGGGGCTGGAGAAATAACCCAATTTCTCAAGGGTCAAACTCGTTATGTTTTCACAACAAAAAAATCTTGCCCATATCTGCCATGAGGACCACAAGTTGAGGGTAAGTGGTACCACATGCCTCTTGCTTCAGCCATCCAAATGCTAGAGTTAACACACATGTGTCACCACTGGGCATATGTAGACCTCTCAATTATTGGTTATGCATGGTTTTCAATGTGAACCAATTATGCAAAAGAATGGGTGTGGTGGAGTGGAATGCATTTCAAAAAGAATTTTGTGAAATTAGAGCCTTGATGCCTGATAACAAGTCTCTGATTAAGGGCCTGTTTGGGAGGAAGGGGAAAGAGTGGAGAAAGGGAAGACAAGGGAAGAAGAGGCCCCCCTTATAATTGTTTGGAAAACTCTCTCTTTTTTTCTTTTTTTTTTTTTTCTCTTCTAATAAAACAACTAACTAGGAGTAGGTAAATTAGTTACCTTATCCTTGTTTAAAATACCTCTCTTTTGGCTTAGTCTATAGTACTTGTTCTAATTGTTAAATTCTTCCATGTCCTTAAACTTGGTATAGCTGAATTTCAAATAACTGTCTCAACAAATAGAGGAAACCCATAATTATCTTTTCTTTGTCATTATTTACCCCCAATAAATGCATAATTAAACTTCAAGATCAATGCCATTATGGAATGATAAGTTTTGTGAGAGTGACTCTTAGAAGAGAATGTCATTCACTCATTCTTTACTGAAAAGTTAGGAGCAAAGTACAAGCTGCAGTTCCTTTGAGGAGTAATATATTCTTTGCACAAGGGGACCACAGAGCAATTACATGATTCTCTATAGGGCTTTCAAATGATGCTACTCCTTGCTGTTCTTCAATGCAAAACCTAATCTCATAAATGCATAGTATGTAGGTTATCACAATCTCACCTTCTTTGTCGTCAAGCTATTGTATGATTTCAGCCGATTCAAGTACTGGCTTTCACTCCCACATGCTTAAATAGAAAGTTTAGCTCAAACGGGAACTAAATTAAATTCAAAGAATTGGGTGTGGGGGCTGCTAGGATTTTGCACTTGTTCAAGCACTTCCATCACAACTTGGTCATGAACTATAATATCCGCTATTAACGGCCTTAATACATTTGAAGTTACCATACTCATCCATCCTCCAAACAAGTCAATTGTTTTTGTCAGTGTCATGCCACCTAAAATGCGTCAAGTATAAGGTTTTGAGTTTCTTTTGCTTTTTTGTTTATTTATGTTTCGTTCAGGAACCAATTGAGTTTTGGATATCAATAATCAATTGATTATTTTAGCATAAAAAAGACCCTGTGTATTTGTAGTGTTGGCAACTTTTGCAGTTTGTAATTTGTCAAATTATAATATATGGCCAGGGTGTCAGAATTTCATATGTCGAGTCCAATTATGTTTTTTTTTTCTTTTGTGTTTTAGATGCTGCAAATTTTTTTTTAATATATTGACCACTTTTGCCTCTTCCCATAAAACCAGTCATTCTGCCATTGGCCTCAGTTGGCTGCTTAGGGTGGATGCTAAAGAAGTTTGTCATAACTTTCATAAATGGTATTGCTAGGGTAATTGGAGGAAAAGTTAGGCTTTCAATTGAAGTGAATTGAATTGGACTTTGTAACAAATGACCATTAGTTTGCTCAACTACCGGATAGGAATGTCATGAAAAATTTCTCCTAATCGAAAGTAAGCATTAGTGTCCTTGGTCCCTCAATAGAAGTCAGTGGAACTTTTTTCTACCAAGGCTTAAGAATATTGAAGATCAACAAAAATACTCAATCTATATTAGGTAACATCTTTCTGCTCTCATCTCACTCCACTTCAGGGTGACTGATGCTTGGTCCCATCCCTTCCTTTTGCTAAAGAGAACCCACAATGGTAATTGGTAGATGCTGGTAATTCCCAATTACAGTATAAATCTGTTGTCCATTTTCCTCCTCTTGTTTCTTTGTTACCTTAGACCTTTTGCTCTATAAAGCCTATGAATTTTAGTTGATGGGTCCAAATTCAACGACCCAAAAAGATGTACAAGATAAAATTGAGGGTCCTCTGCCACCACTGCCTTGTTGGATCAACGGAACTAGAAAAAATTTAGTACTTCTTTCTCTTACGAATGAAAAGTTCATGCCAAATTTTGTAATGTGATATTTACCCATGAATATGATGCTTCTCTGTAAAGTCTCTCAAGTGGTGTCAAGCTTTAACGGAAGAAGAAGTTTACTCAAGTAACTCAAAATGGAGCATGGGGATCAATGAATTTACCCTGTTAAAATATTTAAAAGGGAAAAAAAAGTGACTAATGCTTGTGTATAATGTTGATTGGTCTTTTGGATTTGGAGTGTATAAAGTCCACCTTTTTGCTAAAGGCTCCACTCATAAAAAACCATTCTCATGCTTCAGCCTCTTATATTTTTTACTGTTGGATTGCGGTGTAGGCATGATATGAACCAAACCAACTTTTGGTCTTGCAGTCACATGGTGCTGAATATAAATTTTGTGACTTATGTGGCCTCCAATCACTCTTTTTTCACATTCTACAGGGCAATGATGTGCTTAGAAAAAGCACAAAGCACTTGGAAGTTGGTACCTCTTATAACCTTTTTTTTTACTTATAGAATCACTATTAGTAAGAATCCCCACCCACCCCATCCCCAAATAAAATCTCCCCAAGTTGAAACTTCAAACTTGAACCTGGGAAAGGGAAAAGAAATGGAAATAAAAAGCAGTATTATGTTTTTGCTGGCATGTTCGTATCTGAACCAAGAAAGCATGGGAAATAACAGTTTTTTGATAGTCCCCATTTTCCATTGCCGAGTGATGCGAAGCATGATGGTTTATTTTAGAGACAAAGTCCCCACCCACAAACACAAGGGTAGGGCAATCTTATTATGACCATTTTAACAGGTAGTTGGGTCCAAGTACAAAATCATATGAGCTGCATTAATTTCCTAATATTATTACAACACCCTCCTCTTCTAGCCTTGCCCGTGACATCCCCGCGTGAACTATCACACCAAATCCTTCCAATACCCTTCCTTCCACTGCCATGTGGCTCCAGCTAACCCTAAGCTTTCAATATCTAAGATGTCAAAGTCACGTTCATGACATTACTCTAGACTTCATAATTTTTATTAAAACAAGTCCAACAATTATGAAAAACTCGCAAGTCACTTTTATAAATTCAAATTAGATAGATAATTATGTACAAGTTTTTCTAATATTAACTAATTAATTAATTTCAACACCAGCATGAATTTATAGCTTTGTTCAGTTAGATGTCAGTGTTGGAGGAAAATGAATTCATTTTTGACAAGGAGCTGTTAAGTTTAGACAAGACAGAAATTAATTGGAAATTTGATTCATGATCCTCAATTTGAAGGGGTACGTAGAAGACACGATTATAAAGCAGGAAGCGATATTAAGAGTTTTCCTGGTTGAGGAACCTTGGATTTGCCCCATCTTGAGTTGCAGAAAGAAGAGCTTAAAATGTTACGTACGAAGTCAAAATAGAAGCTGAAACAGTGGTGGAAGTGAAGCTTGTAATATATATGTCAATTACGTGCAAAGCTTTCTCGAAATAATAGGGTTGAGCTGGAGTCTATGGTTCGTATGGTTCCCCATTAATTGGAAAATTTTCATGTTAACAGATTCTTCATCATCATTATTATTATTATGCTAAAGTTGGGCAACAGTTGTGTGCTATAGAGATAGATTAGTCTTGACAATATTAAAAAGTTTATATTATTTGTGTTTGAAGGGTTTGGATTACGGCAGAGGGTGTGTGGTGAAAGGAGAAAAAGGTAAAGGTTGGAGATTTGCTTGCACATTTGAAACTGTCCAAATGGGGAAACAAGGCTTCCACGCACAGTTCCGAATTTTGTTATCTCTTCACAAATAGGTAAGCATGCCTGCAATTTGGATTCACTACTTTGGGTTTAGTTTAGACCTTAACCCATTTTCAGCAACCATATTAATCTCTTCGTCTCAACGTGCACTCTAAACACATTTCTTAAATATGCTTCATAGAGTAATTCTTTGGTCTTCTTCCTTAAGGGAACTAAAACACTAATCCTGCTAAATGTTACTGTAAATATTTCTTTCCTATTAGGTGATACCACCGATAACATAATCTATTCTTTAATTAACACCATATTTAATGCTGGTTTGGTACATAATATATTATTTCTGGACAATTCTACTTTCTCTTCTACCCCAATCTCCTACTTCTTTCATTTTAGCCACTATATTTGTCCTTCTGGGAATTTGAAAGCTCTACTTATTTTGACTTATACGTGTTACTCAACCATCTGCAACTGTTTATTTCAAAACTCTCCAGGCTTATGGTGAGTTTAAAAATCATATAGATTAATTAAATGTCAAATAATTTATATTGGTTTTACAAAAATTCAATTAAAATATCTAAGTAATAAAATTTAATGTATACAAAATAGTGGTTAAGAAAATAATAAGTATCTTCAAAATCATGTACCTTCCACGTTTCATTTTTGGAGGTCTGCAAATTAAAGTTGGTAAAAATAAGACATAAACTTCCAATAGCACACAAATTAAAATAAAATAATCACATGACTACTATTTAAAATAAAATAAAACATATTATATGAACTCAGCCTTATGCAAAAGACTTTTTATTTTTGTTAGGTTCATCTAGCTTATATTTTAACCTGCTGTTTATATAGGTAATACAGTTATATGAATAGATTTTTTAATTATATTATTAGTATAAAATATTACCAATTTTATTAGTGATTAATAGATATAAATATGTTAAGGTATCATACAGTATCTAATAAAATTGAAAAGTAATAATAATAATTTGACTCAAATTTTTCTTTCTAAATATCTTTTTGATGTCGAATAGCATTTGACTTTTTATAAAAAAAAAAAAAAAAAAATCATTAGCACAACACTAATGTACCAGCTTATAATAGTTAGAATTAACGTTGATAAATTTATTTTTTCTTGAATAAGATGTCATTAGAATCTTACAAACAAAGAATTGTATTTATTTATATTTTCATATTGACAATATCTAAAAAATCTGTCGGGATTTGATCTTCGGGGCTGGATAGGTTACTTGGATTGCTTATGCCTCCAAATTGAAGAAATTATGTTCTATAATTGACTTCCTTTGTACTTTTAATGACCACAAATTTGACTGTGTCTATGTGTAGATATTGGGATGCTTCGTTGTAAATGTGCAGACAACGCAATTCTATGAATTGTTGGAACAACAACTAACCTAGGGATTTAGTATAGGAGTTGCAAACACTTTATGGTAAGGTGCTTCAATGTTGAAACTTTTTCTTGGAAAATGCTGAGTTGTGTTTTTGTTATATTTTTTTTTTTTCATTGTAAAAAAGGGTTGAAAGTAACGACTGTCTTTTAAGATTGGTATTTTGCAGAGATAGTTGTTGAAAAAATGTTTGATTATATATTATGAGATGTAATGTGAGGTATAAATGTAATTTTTATGTTTATGTTGTATAACGTTTACTTACGATTAAGGCTTTTCCATTCAAATGTATTGGAAGAAGTAAAAGATAAATGTAAACTTTGTAAGGTTGAATCCAAAGCTTTGTTAGCTTAAGCAATCTAATTATTAAATAAGGAAAATGGAGCTCATGAATAATGTAATTCACAAATTTTTGTGTGTAAATTTTATTTGTTTGAATCAAAATGAAGATTTAATGCACATTCAATTTAGTATGAGAGATATGGTTTCAGTATATGTGTCTTTGGATGAACTAAGTTACACATTATAAAGAGGAAGGACCAAATTGAACCTATTTAAACTCCTGAAAGACCATTGAACCTACTTTAACACATAAAGGACCAATTTAAACATAAAGAACCAATATACATTTATTAAAAAAAATATAAAAAGGCAAAAATTGTACTACCTATTAACATAAATTCAAGCATTGAAGTGTTTTTAATTAAATGAATTTGCGACAAATGTATTCAAACACAACCAGTAGAATATTTTCCAATTGTGAATCATATACTAGTAACAAAATAACATTAATAAATTTCATCATTTATGTATCAGCTTACCATGTTACAAATGCGAAGTCTCATTCCACAAAGTTATTAACCCATCTAGCACATTAGACACCTCTTGATAAAGCCTTAAAGTGATTACAAAATCCAAGGTGGACATCGGTTTTACATTTAATAAGTAGATATAATTAGTCCTTAGAAAGCTAATCAACCAATGTTTAATGTTCCTATTGGCTTACGCCACATGTCAATCTCAACTTTAATCCAAGTTATTATTCAAGTGTGTCCAACAAAATTTTGGTGGAATATTTAACTCTATTTCATCACTCCTTGGTAGTAAACCATAACAACTAAGTCAAATAGTTAATTAAAGTAGACTTTGATGAAGTCATTATTAGGACTTAAAATATCTATTGACACTTATGCTTTCTTTGGTAGACATTATTTATTATTTGTGGAAATTTAAAGGAATTGATTTGTGATAATTTGTGAGAATTATGTGCATTTGGTTGGTGATTTGTGAGAATTTGTGATGATTTGTTAGGAAAGCTTGGAAAGAGAAAAGGAAGTGTGAGATGAGAAGAAAGTGGTAGATTTGTGGGATTGTTTGGTAAATTATTAATTTACCCGTATATCCAATATTTGGTTTTTAATTTTTTTATAATTATTATTAGAAATTAATAAATAATATTTTTAAGAAATAATTTGTTTTCATTTTTTCAACTAATTTGTTTAACCAAAAAATGTTCATATTTTAAAAATACACCTAAGGAAAATTTTGACATTAGATTAAAATAACCTACCAACCTTCGTTAATTCAAACCAATCATAAATACCAATAAACTTTTAAAGTAAATTAATTATTTTTTTCATTAAATCAAATCACTTCACTTTTCATCCACTTTCTTTCCAAATTATTATAAATCAATCCTCTAATTTTTTTATCAAATTCTCAATATACAATAAATATTTATTATTTTATATTTATGAAACATGTAAAATACAACGGAATGACCTTTTATAGGATGAGAAATCATATTCAAGAAGCTTCTTAAGATGTGAAAGAGAAGTAAAACAAACTATTAATAGGTCAAAAATCAAAGTAGCCAAAAGTCTAGATACATGAAATTGAGAAGAAAGTTGCAACTTCCTTATCTCGGGTAATAGAGAGACACTGAGGTACATGAGCTAACTTTAACTACTACTATTTGGAGTTAGTTGATGATACTTAATCACCTTATTATAAAATATCGAGTTTTTAAAACTTTCTAACATATTTAAAATAACGTTTCTGATTTTTACAAAATATTTATTTCCTAATCCATGTTCTTTACTAATTTCTTCAACTCCTAGAGTTTAGTGTTAGTCATCATTTCTTTAAAGTCTTATATTTTTTTCAATTTATTTTTCTTTAATCATATTTCTTTTAAGCTGGTGGTATCTTCTTTTTAATTCCTTGAAGTGTTTTCTCTTTCTAAATATTTATATTATATCAACATTTTTATTTTTAATCATTAACAAAAGCAATAACTTCGTAACAGGAAAAACTAAACTTAATTTTAGAAATTCAAAGGACCAAATTAGATATTTTTTAGTTAAGAGATCAAACTAAATAAAAAAGTAAGTTAAAAAACCTAAAGTAAATTTTAATTAGTGTAATATAAAATAGCATGAGAGGTTATAACAAATGGACATATTCTTGGGAAATTAAGAAAAAAGTTACACTTTCTTGTCAAAGCTTATAAATTGAGTACCTCAAGGCTTAAAATCTACATATGTATATGCAAGAGTGATAGGTAATGGTAAAGAAAAACCAAAACAGTGTAAGCCTTTTCACGAAAAAACAAATCTTCCTTTTTCTCTATACATATGAAATTTGCTATAAAAGTTGGAAAGGAAATATAAAAATGATTTATTGAATACGGAATGAACTACATTGAATTTCTCCCACAGTTGCTAAGTGGATTCACTGTTACATTACAACTCAGAAGAGGACCTACTCAAACATGATCCCTCACACAATTTTGGGGACTTAAGATCACTATGTTAACCACATGTTAATATGGAGAAAAAATATGAAGAAATTAGGGTTGAGTGTTTGCTGTTAATTGATCAAATGAAAAATCACATGTGATATTATATTGTTTGGTTTCTCATCCACATGAATTCTAGGAAATCTAATAACCATAAACAACATATACATATTTACATTGACAATTTCATAGTTCTTTGTCATTATCAAAGTGCTTTTTAGTTAACAAGTTTAACTGAAAATTAAAATAGTTAACATGCATGGATTTTGAACAGGAAGCTTAACTGTCCATCATATTGTTGACAACTTTATAGTTCTTTGGCATAACTGGATGTTGTTTCTTACTCAAAATAGTAATTGTTTGAAGTTTTTCAACCAGGTCAAGACACATACCTAGGATATTAGGACAGATATTATTATATGATTCTTTTTCCTTTGTGATAAATTCTCCTCTTTCTTTTTTATGAACTGTTTATTTTTTTCTATAGATATTATTCCTTTTATGGTGTTCATATTCCTCCTCAATTAATTAAAGGTTAATTAAGAACAATATATAATTAAATATAAAGAAATATTTTACAACTACTAGCATATTGTTCTAAATAATAATAATAATATATAATTTAATTAAATTGACATAACTTTTATCAAATCTTATCTTGTTTAAATTTTTTCCATTAAAATAATGGTTAGCTTAAAATTTTATTTTATATATTATATTATATAAATATAATTTTATATTAATCTAAAATTATTTAATGTAATATAATTCAAATGTAAGTAACATATTTTTTAAAATATACAAAAAATATAAATTATATGATCACTTTGTTATTATTATTTAATTTTAGAAAAATTTTGTGTAAATAATTGTGATGATATGAAATTATTATTTAATAATTAGATAAAAAATTATATTTTATATATAACTATTATCAGTGGTAAAAAATTTGATCCTCGTTATTGAATTTCTAATAACTTATATTTGAGAATTGTAGTTTAGATGTCTCCTTTAACAAATCTAGGCAATCACCATAAGCATTTCAAATAATAACATAAGTTGCTGATGAATTAAAATAAAGTTCCATATGTGAGAATTCATTGATGTTCAAGGACAAAGTTTCAGGTATCATTCTATCTACTTTCTTGTTATTAAATACTTAACATATGAACAGTGTTTTCCTTATGAATTCCTTACAATTTCAAACAGTGATATTTTAACTGAGAGTGTTAGTAATGTTCAAATTGATATATATTTGAAGAAACATACCGTTAGCCCTTTGACCTAACAAAACATTTTTTTTTTAACTACTCCCAATCCAATCCTAAAACAGAAAGCAAATGCTCTCAAAAAAGCCCATACCCTTAATTATTTCTGAACTAAAAATTGCTTCCTGCACCCCTCACTTGCTTATTGTACCATATCATATTATATTTTTTAAATACCAGTCCTATCCTTAGTGTAAAAATGACTTCTAGAATTGACATTTCGAAATGGATTTTAGCACTGTAAAAATTAATTCTGAAATATTTTTTTACAAAGTTTAATTTGAGTTTCTAAACTTTTTTTTTTTCTGAAAACATGTTTTGGAAATCTTATTTTTAAAACATGTTTAGAAATTACTTTTTCGTAACTTATTTGTGCCCACCGAGGCCACAGACCATCGTAGATTGCCATACCTCAACCACCCAACAATACTAAACACCTCTTAATCAAAGCGCAAAGTTTTTTATTAAAATTCAATCTAAATCAATTCTAAATTAAACAAATTTCATAACTTGCAATAAGATAAGGACGAAATGGAACTAGAACCAATTACCAGTTCCACCGATGCTGCACTACCTCCAACAAGCAACCACACCACCTGCAAAACAAACTGCTGTTCAAAATTTTAACCCCTTTTATATTAATCAGAGGAACACTTATGACTTTTTCTTCTCATTGATAGGATGCATGAAATAATTGATGGAGTGCAGTAACCGCCTTCTAAGTCTAATGCCTCTCTTAAATTGAACCCAAAAAGAATGACCCATCTCCTCTTAAAAGAATTATGTCAGGTGTTCCTATTTGCAACGCCAAAATATATATATATATATATATATATATATCACGAAATCAATTTTCATGTTTTTCTTTATAAAAACATAAATGATATTTTCATAAAAAGAAAATAGGGCAGTGCTGCTATAACAACAACGCCATTGATGTTATTTTCTTGTGTTTAGACATGACCATACCTGCCCGGAGACAAACTGCATTTGGGATTTATTATGGTAAATTTTCATTTCTACATTTTTAAGTAAAAAATCTACAAAATCAATTTCGCTATATTAAAACAAAATTGTAATTTTGATTTTGAAAAAATTCTTTACAAACTGAGTTATTTATAGACTAATTAATTTACAAAAAAAGTTATCTTTTATTTTTGTTTTATTTCTTACAAAAAAATATTTAAACAAAAACCTAAGTGCTACTATTTTTCTTCATGATCACTTACTCGTGTAATGTATTGCTTCTTTTATTTCTTTTAATCGTATAACTTTTTTTATCATCTTATTGTGTGTAACCAAAAATTACAAAAATGTCTTGATACATAATACACAATACATAATGTACATGACAAGGAGCAAAGTTCCTAGAATGTTACATACAATTCTATATATGTCAGACACAATGTAACTGGAAACAAATAATGGCGAAGCATGAAGAATCTTGAAAAATAAACAAGTGAAAGAGTTGCAAGGCCCCGACTCAAGAATTCAAATTTGTCTGTTATTGTTCATCTTTACGCCAATGTTCGAAGTTACTGGACAAGACCAATGTTCTCCTTTATATTCTACTGGATTTAGAGCGAGATGAACCACGACTACTTCCATTTGAATGATCTCTCTTTAACAAGGCTTCCAGATTTTGGAAGCATTTCAATGGCCTAACCTGCATGTTACAAACAGTGTCAATGTTACAATCCCTCCACATGTTCTGTAATCTCCAAAAGTTGTTCAAATAAATGAAATATAATGCCACCCTTAGTACAATTCTGGAGAAAATTTTAAATTGCCAATTGCTTATATTGGCATACAACCAACAGTAGATTTCGTTGATAAATCATGGATGGTACCCTCCATTAAAATAGCAAAATCACTTAACTACGATGAAGTGGATAATATTAGACATGTGACAAATAATGACCTCAACTAGTAAAATATGAAATATTTACAGAGAGATTAGGCATTTAGTCCATTGTACACAGTTTTGAGCAAGCACATGCAAGCGCAAATATCTTATGCAGATGAGAGGGGAATGTTATGTAAAGAAAGAGGCTAACCTTCCAGCGTCTTTTTTGACCAATTGTGTTGTAGATGAACTCCAACCTTTTTATAATCTGCCTAAATGTTGGCCTCTTAGCTGGATTCTCATTCCAGCACTCCTCAATCAATCTATAAGCATATATCATTATTCATTAGACCTCAGCAGAATTAAACAGTGTAATGAATCATTATCAAATGAGAGAAAGCATTGGCAAAATATTATGTTCAATCAGAAGTACTGTTTATAGTTTCATGCTCAGACAAGGGGATGGACAAAACATAACACAAAACAAGCAAAATAGTAATATGTGAGTTATGCATGCAATAGCATAATGACCACATTCGGTGAAAAGAGTAGATTACAAGGTTTTTGGCCCCATAAAAAAAGGTAATTATTAAAAAACACTCATGATAAGAAATATCAGAGAAGTTGATTTTTGACCAAGTCCCGTAATCCTTGCTATCCCACAACTTGTGACCAGATAAAGTTATTGTTCTCATTTTTTTACTTAAAAGTAACATTTGAGCTTATAACTTGCTATTGTTCCATATTTATCCTCAATATTTAATGAAACTCTTCATTTACTGCTTAGTAACATTTATCCTCAATAAAAGTAACATTTGAGCTTATAACATCCTTTTACATTTTCTCAGGAAAATGAAATCACTGGACAGGAAAAAATAACCCAAGAAACATAGATGACGCACTCTCTAATTCCATGGGAGTAACGCTTGGCTGGAGCTCGAAAAGGTGGACGCTCTTTGGCAGCATACACCTTAGGAACTTCATCATCTTTCTTTGCAGAAAAAGGAGGGCAGCCTTCAATCATCTAAAAGATAACACAGAAGAAGCATCAACAGTGACTACAGCTTAACATTTACACAAAAACTACAGTAATTCCATTAAATCAATAAATATTATCAGAAACTCGATAGCAGAAAAACATATTAATCATATTGTTGGAAAGATTGGGTTTTGAAGGGAAAATGAGGTAAATAACCAAGATAAAAGGTATTAAAATTCCACGTAGTTGATTTTCAAGGAAAAACAGTGTAGTTTAAATGTCATTTGGGAACATGGTTTACTATGAACCATGTAGAGGTCAATTCAACTGGTAGTCAAGAAAGGTCTCATGTATATGGACACCACAAAATAAATGCACCAAAGCAACAATAACAACGATAACATTTCCATAAATATTTTATAATGTGTAGCTTTTACTAGCGTAGATGAAACAATAAAAATAGTTACCTCTTGTAGAATTAGTGCAAATGAAAATACATCCACTTTTGTATCATATTCTTCTTGTTTGAAAACTTCCGGAGCCACATAGCGGCCTATGAGCAAAAAAAAAATCCCAGTTTCAGAAAATCAATAGGACATGGAAAATTTCACAATAATGAAAGTATTCTCAAGTGCCCTATGATAAGAGAATACAGCATTTTAGATATTTCAATATTTCAAGTGTGCATATTAATGACAGTTCTGAAGAAAAGTAGCACCCACAGGAAGTTTCTTTGCAAGTTAGAGGCCTGTCTTCTTTAACTGCCAGCAACTTGCTAACCCCAAAGTCAGCGACTTTTAGGTGCCCAGAATCATCCCGCAATATATTACTGTTAGCTTACTCATAAGCAACATTGATAAAAAGTGTAGATTGCATCAGACAATTAAACCAGCACAGACGGACTTCCATTAAAAGAATATATAATTGGGGAAAAAACAATAACTGAACCAAAAAAAAACTTACGAAGGTTCAAGATCACGGTGAATAATAGGTGATGGCTTATTTTCATGCAAATAACCAACTCCCCTGCATAATTTCAAATAAAAAATGGTATTGAGTACACTAAATAGACCAAAAGACAGAAAAAAAAAAAAAAAAAGAAAAAAAAAAAAAAAAAAAAAAAAGAAAAAAATAAAAAAAACAAAAAAAAAAAAAAAAAAAAAAAAAGGAGTCATAAAACTCCTAAAACAAAATTTCATGAATAACATGTAGCCAGCGAAAATTTATATAACAAAACTGCTCAAGTTAAGATAATTATGTATCAATGAGGGAGGTCTCTTTCAAACATAACTTGAATAACTTTGTCTTTGTGGGCCATATAGAAAGGACTGAGAATTTGTAAGCCAAAACCATTTAGCCACTTAGAACCTATTCGATTTTGCTCTCTATCTATACTGATTCAGTTATGTTACTGGACAAATGATTAGATCATTACATAACTCAATTAAGCATAGACTTCAATGGTAATCCATATATTCATTTATTTATTCCCTATATGACAAAAATCATACACCCTTAGTTGATTTATCTTCAGTTTGTTACTTTCTAGTTTCTCGGACAAGTTCTTCTCCTCTTCCCTTACATTTAAATGCTAGCCACTAGGGTAAGGAACAGAGGCGTTTTCTAATCACCTAAACACACTATCTCCTTTATTGGCTATCCTTACCAATCCCATCATTTTCTACTCAATCTTCGTCAAACTCAAAGGACGAGCGGATGACAATCAGAACCAACTGCCAAGATATGGAGGGATGAATAGAAGCGAGTTGAAAGAGATCTCACGTCCCATTCAAATGATCAGCCAAATATCAGATCTTACCCCCAACTCAAACCAAACAACCATTTCCCAGTTTCCAAAACTGGCTCAACCCACATTTAACCAAGAAGAATACACCACCTAAAACGTCAACACTGGAATTTTCCATTTCTATGAACTTTAAACGTGAATATGAAAATGTCAAGACAGAACTGGATCAACTTTTTGAGCCAAGGTTCACTCCATCACATGGAGAATCTGTTTTGTTGATCTGTCCTATTGGAAGATCTGTCCTATTGGAAGATCTGTCCTACATACCCAAGAAACTACGGTTTTTGTGTTTGTGTAAGGGTTGAAGCATCCCATTTGTGCTTCACATTAATTTTATTCTTTTTGCTGATAAAAAAGATCACATGATACAAAAATAGGCAAGATCCTGACAAATGGGTCAATGGTAATCATGGTACAACAATCAAGCAACGTGCAACCAAGTGTAATTGTCTCATTGATCTGTGACATAAAGGGTTCAAAAAGTTTTCTGCAATTTCCAAACACGATCTTCCTCTTTTCTGAAGGCTTGAGATCAACTATGTAAAGTGTGGCAAAATATGAACGACATAGTGCTCTAGACATTTAAAACGGGTGATTAATGGAAAAATAGTAGCTAACAACAACCAATCCACTATAACACATACTAAAATGTACATACGTTTCTAACATTCATGCTATATCTATACCCCATAATTTAGAATTAAACATTTTCACCAAAGTCAGTTTTCATGCAAACATATATTGCAAGGAAAACAGAGGATAACTAGATATGTACTTATAAAATAAGGGAATGACACCACAGGTTTATGGGTCTTCTTTCTTATATACTGCTTAACTTTCTCATTTTTATTCAATGGGACTTAGACCAATCAAAATAAATCACAAAAATTTAAAATAACCCCCTTTGCAGAGCGAGAGAAAGAGTTGATTGTGAGACTCGATGCTCCAAACAGAAGAACCCAGATAAAATCAATGCACGAGTGTCGTCAAATACCTAGCAATATCAAGTGCAAATCTCACAGCGGTAGATGGTTTCAAAGGTCCCTTTCTATTCAAGAAATCACGAAGATCTCCCTGCAGGACATGGCGAAATGAGATCAAGAAAGCAACATTTTGTCACATTACTGTTAAGCTTCAACAAACATCCCAAGAAATCATGTTCCATGAAGTTGTAGGACAAAAAACCTTGGGAAGATATTCTGTCACTATCATCATTGGACTGCTCTGAGTCACAGCACCCAGAAATTGGATGACATTTGGATGCCGGATCTTCTGGAACAGAGCAAGCTCATCTCTGAAAGCCTTCCTGAACAAGATCAAGTGAATTAATTATCATGAAATTATGTAACAAAATATAACAATTTTTGCACAAGGTTTGTGGGAGCAACTCACACTTTCTCCTCGTCACTAAGTACCTCCTCCCCAAGCTTTTTTACTGCAACCTCTGTTCCACGCCACAATGCACTACAGAAAGTCCCCTGCAAATTCAGGAAAGATTAGCAGAAACAAAAGTCATTTACAAGCAATGAAATTGAAGATTATCCATGCAACTAAGTAATTATGTACACACAAACACGAAAAATTTAAGTGAATCTGCAAGCTGGGTCTACATATTCTATAGTATCCAAATTCCTTGAGAAACAGGAATTGGCTGGCTTCAATACGGTACAGTTATAGCTATTTAATAAAACTTGCAAAATCATCAACTAGTGTTATAAATCTAATGAAGGATAATAAGGTGCACTTAGATAAAGGATTTCAATTTCATCAAATTTTAAAATGCGCAGGAATTTAATTACTTTTATTAAATTTCCTTCATTATAAAATACTTTCTTTCGAATATTTCAAACTCTTTTGGTTTGATAAAGTAATTTAGTTTCCATCATATTCAAATTTCATATTGTACTATTTGAAATTCCTTCTTTTTAGGATTTATTTGAAACTCCCTCTTTTGAGGATTTGAAGAACAACTCCTTATAAAATTCCCATTATCTTAAAAATCTTTGGATTTGATATCCAAACAGGTCACTTTGATGTATGATATTTTAAATTCACTTAAAAATTGAATTGTCTCAAATTCTACATCCAAACACACCAATGTCATTATAGAATTTCTTATGAACTAGTGATCTAATTGACAGTAAACAATAATAATAGTAAATAATAAGAAAGCTCTTACCTTCGTTATCTCCACACTGTTGGTAAAATCGAGCTCTTTAGGATTGATTTCATACTCTGGGACTTCACGTGCATGATTAACATGCATAGGGGCCACCTGAAACAGTATAATCACAACATGAATTCAAATCACAGCTAGAAGCAGAACATAAAAGCTAAAATTGATATGTAAAAACAAATAAATACAAGAGCTTGATAATTTACAATCCTAAATACACACATACCAGTGGCTTTGCTCCATGTTTCTCCAATAGTTTGATCACATCATTTTTTTTATAAAAAATAGCATCTGCAAGTGGCTGTTGAAGAGATGAAAAACTAATAATCAGACCCATGATTACAAATCTAATAGCAGTATTTTATTTTCAAAGGAAGCCCATACAAAAGACCCAGAAACTACAGAATACAGAGAAAATTATTAGAGATAATTAGTTAATTATTATAGATAGGCTTGTGTTCTTACTATTATCTTTTTATGATACAATCCCTTTTTTATCCTTTTATGATACAGTTGTATCTTTTCTTCTATCATTTTGGTAACACTATATGTATGAGCTCCCCTTCTTTTACTTTAATCAAATAATGAGATAATTCCGTTTGTATTCCTTAATAAAGAGGAAATAAGGAGCATAAGACAAGATTATTAAAACAAGGTTAGAAGAAACACAATACATTTGAATCTCTTATCACTTCATTCGGAGCTAAATTAAGGATATGCACAATCACGAGTAATAGCTCAACACTTCAAGCAGAACGTAACTAGAAACCTAATACAATCTGCAGCACAAGATCAATCCTATTTTCAAACTATCGAATTGCTTATACCCTCTTGAAGTTTACTACCATCGTACTGATTTTTCAAGCAGGCAAGTGATAAGTCAACGTGCAGCAGAAGTATCTTCTTTCACAAAACCAGACAAGAACACTGCCAAACAGATGCATGCTAATGCACGCCATCTGCTCCACTTTAAGTTTGGAAACAAGGGTATCAAATTGACATTTAATCATCACCAAGCTAATTTATTGAATTGTGAATCATGATTTGCTTTGCATCATAAGATTCAAAGCCAATGAAAAATAACTTCCAATGCATCATATAAATTATTTATAGTGTTCAGTCTGATAATTTTAAACTAAAAATAGATAAAAACAACTTAACCATAAGTCTCATAAAAGACAATTATTTGTATATCAGAGTTTGTAATACCTTCACTTTGTAAGAATGGAAACTAATCATTGAAGTAGTCAAATAGAGCGCATGCATTGACTAAGAGATTGATAAATAAAATAGCAAAATAATCAAATAGGATAAGTACAAAAATATTTCTTCAATTCTTTTTCAATTAACAAACTAGTTGAACTCTGTTATTCACACCCATGATGAAAAAATTGCATTAATTCATTCGTGAATTGTGAGATTCAAAGTCATCTGCGATTCATCTTATGAAACGAGTCAACGTGTAGTCAAATTGTTTCGAATAGGATTTAAATCTTGAAGCCTGAATAGCAAGATTCTTTCAGAATAAATGGTGGTGGTGACCGAATGTAAGATCAAGTCAATCTCATTTTGGTAAGAGAAGAACTTATCTTAAACTTCCTCCAAGAAATTCACTCCTAAACAATTAATCAAGCGCCCGGGCAAATTGCAACCACAATCATGTTCACAAAAAATGCCTCCAAAATTATTCTACAATCCACCACATGCAATCCGTTTTTTTAGGCATTACATTACATTACACAGAACGAATCCACCCTACACGACACATCATTTGACTAGTCAAACGACACTTAATCCACCCTGAACGCTTAAGCCAAACCTTAGGCATTTTCTGTATGAAATCTATGGTAATGCTATTGTCTTTGTCAGACTAAAAATCGGAAATAGCAATACCAACAAATCATGTCAAACATCAAAGCACAATCACTTGTGGCACTAATCCAAATCAAGAATTAAAAAGAAAATAGCATAGTTACCGTGCTCCCCCATCGATCTTTAGCGTCAACTTCAGCTCCTTTTTGGAGCAGCAAATCAGCGACATCAGTGAAGCCCTCACATGATGCGACATGAAGAGCAGTGCGATCATCAATATCCTTGTAATTCACACTCACACCAGACTCCAACACCTCGCGAATACCATCCACATCACCTTCGAACGCCAAGTACATCAACCTCACACCCTCATCAACAGGGTCTCCATCGTTGTGAGGCTCTGCTCCTTCGTTATGGCGTTCTGGGGCAAGCGATGACTGCTTCCCCAGCGTAAACCTCGCAGGGTTTTTCGATTCCATGGCGAAAACAAAAGCAACCCAGAAAGTTCAGATCGAGAAAGATGTGATTTTGAAGTTTCGGGGTGGAAAATTCAACGGGGATGAAAACTGGGTAAATCTCTTTTCGCCTTGCTTTTGAAAATTTTACCTGTCCGACCGAGCCACTTGTGATCGATGATGATTCAGTTTTGTCAGCGGAGTCCAGCGTGGAAATGTTTGAATACGGGCTTTCCGAAGATTTGGTGGATCTTACGCGTTGTGCTAAGCGCGTCACACCTCACGCGTCTGCTGAAATGCCAGCGTATAGTGCCAACGCGGCGCCGAGTGAGAGATATCTGTCTAAAGTGTGCAGCTGGCGGCCAAGACGTTACATTAAGAAGATCTTGACCGTTGCTTTTGTGCAACACGGAGTGGAATGGACGGTCTAAGATACATGTTTTCTTTTCCCTTTTCACGGGCATTGTCGTTGAGATTTTGGGACTTCTTTCTAAAAGTTAGATTACCAAAACATACAGAAATAGATCGATTGCGTATCTTTTTAATGAAGAATTGTTCTCTATAACGACTGCTTCTTATTTTCTATAAGTTAACAACCTCTAACCATTTATCTCCATGCAATTAATTTGGTCCGTTTATTACGTTTTCTTTTATGTAAATTTCTTTTTAAAACATGATAATTATTGTTTATGTTTTTATGTATTTTTAAGTTGTTCAAAATAATAAAAAATGACAAGAATTTAAAATTTTATTAAAATTATAAACTATTTTGAATTTTTCATAAACTTAACTACTTCTTTTAAAATAATATTTTTTTATTGTTGTAAATAAGCATAAACTAGTTTAAATTTTTATTTAAATAAATAAAAATAACTACTCAATTATTTCTATAAAAATGGATTTGTAATTTGTAAAACTGACCCATATTTTTTATAAGTTTTATATACTTAAAATTTTATTTCTTTTTTTTTAATCTTTTATTATTTTAGTTAAAGAGTTTTAGATATTAATTATATTCCTGGAATAATTATTTACACCTTAAAATTTCAGTTAGGAGGCATTTGCAATAGGAAATTTTTTTAGTATAAATTTATACATGTTGATCCAAATATGTAATTTTTTAGTATAAATACAAACATTAGTTTTCTGTGTTTAATATGTAATTTTAAAAAGAAAATCTCAAAATATATTGTATTTTACGAATATTGCAGTCTAGTTTTCTTCAAATTTATTTGTGTAGAGATTAAGAATCTAACTTTCTGGAGATGATGATAAATTTTTAATTAATATAAAACATAATATAATTTTTACAAATACAAAATTCCTCGTCTTAAACGAATCCAATATTATTTTAGTCGACTATTACCTCATATAAAGTCCTCTATTTTCATGTCATTATGTCGAAAATTCTTATTGATTTTGATGAGATTCATTTTCATTAGTTGTCTTGTTTGAATTTGATAATGTTCAATTCCCATTGCAATATGCTGCTATAAATTGATCCAAAGTTTGATTAAAATTCTCCATTATCATGATAGCTTAATCTCATTGCCATATATTAGTTATTACATTCAAAATAAAGATTTGCTATCTGGAAATCACGAATTTTTCATAAACTTCTTTTAAACACTTATTAATATATATATATATATATATATATATATATATATATATATATATATATATATATATATATATATTTAAAGGTAAGAATTAGTTTGGGTTAAGTTAATTTTTACACTTTTTTAATTTAATTTTCTAAATTTTAATCACTTTAGTTTATACAAAAAAGAATATTTTATTTTTTCTTGAAAATATTTCTAGAAAATTTTGTTTAGATAAATTCTATGTTTAAGAACTGAACATGCTATGGATACGTGTAGTTGTTTATTATTATTAAAACTTTAATTTTTTAAAGTTGAATTGTCCTTCTCGTATAAATGATTTACCATAAAACTTCTTCGAATGCCATTTTAATGAAACACATATTTTTCGTACTAATATTGTCTTTAAAAATAAAATTATAGACTTAATTAAGTATTAAGTCTCTTCAATATTTGGATATTTTTAATTTAAATTTTATTAAATTTTTTGATTTGTAAATTAATCAAAAATTTTATATTTTTCAATTAAATCTCTATTGTTTAATCCTTCTATTATTTGGATAACATTGTTATATTACCTGTTACCTTCTTTATTTATTTTCACATAATAAAAAAATGTAAATTTATTTTACTAATATAAAATGTTATTAAGATTAATATAAAATAACATACATTTATTTATTTTTATTCAAAATATATTAAATAACAAAAATTATCGTTGTCACTTGTATTAATAGTAATGACGACAATAATGCTCTAGTCACTCTAAATAATAATATAGAAATTATAAAAATTATGACTATTTTTTGTTATTCGACATAATTTTAATAAAAAAATAAAAATTAACTATTATTTTATATTAACTATAATATCATTTTATATTAATTATAAAACTTTATATTTTTTTAACATGTGAGAACAAAGACAATACAATATATTACTTAACTAAAAAAATTAAATGACATAAATTTAATTAAAAATATAAGAATAGGCCAAATTTTTTTATAAAAAAATTAATTATAAATATTTAAATTTATCAATAATTTAAAACTTAATTAAGTGTTAAATATATAAATGTACTTATAACATCTTACAAAATAAAACTTATACTTACCAGTTAAGATTTTCATAAATATACATATAAGATCATCCATAGTTATTATGCTTTAAAATAGTTAATATAGTTAAAAAAATGTATAATCATATTAAACTGAAATTTAAAATGTATTTACATAAATTGTATATATAAATTTTTAAAAATATCTATTATTGACAAAGTCTGTTGAATACAAAGATCATTCACAATCTCTTTTACAATGTTATATGATTTGAGCATATATTTTTTTGAAAGATTTCCAAAAATCTAAGAATAGAATATCTTTAACAAAGTTTATGATCAGATAATATTATTCAGATTATTGTCACGAATTTAATAATTCACTCTGTTCATTCATTTCATTACAATGAATGACAAAAATAGAGATTTAAAGAGAAGGTAGAGAGAAGAAAAAAGAAAAAAATAGAAGTTTAGAAAAATAATAAGTTTAATTTATTAATAAAATATTTAATTATTCCTCTCAATTTTATCACTCTTACTTTGAAAATAATTTTCTATATCATTATATTTATTCAAATTGAAATATTTAAAAACTAATTTTCTTCTTCTATAACTAATACTTTTGAGTTGCATTTATTCAAAAGTTATTCGATAATATAAAAATAATAATTTATTGATTAATATCTGCGTTAATTCAGTTAATAAAACTCAAAACTGAAGTTAAAGGCAGAATATTTAATAAAACTTGAAACTAAAATTAGATAAAGGTTTGTGATAAATAAAAAAATTATTTTATTTTTTCTATTTATATCCTTATTCATTATTCATAATTTTAAAATTTATTCTCTAAGACTTACCAAAACTGGTTCTTGCAGCATTTAATTTATATATATATTATTTTTTAAAATAGTTC
>Ga0209489_104375_pt1 | contig 26114 bp, 17 predicted proteins | sample SiratrowhiteBW_FD_187527 | JGI IMG/M metagenome (GOLD analysis project Ga0209489, IMG submission 187527) | Root nodule microbial communities of legume samples collected from California, USA - Siratro white BW (SPAdes) (version 2) | ecosystem: Host-associated > Plants > Roots > Nodule | place... | reverse complement strand
TATATATAGACACTCACACAAATACTGTTTCATTTTAATAGGAAAAAGAAGGCATGCAAAAAGTAAATTTTCTATAAATAGATTAAAGTTGAATCACAACCAAATCAGTATACGCTAATGGATTTTGCCAATAAGACAAATAAAGTAACTAAGTCTGGATCACCAACTCACGACAATCTGGAGCAGGAAGCGCTCAACATGTAGGGGGGCAAAGATGCAGTTAAGCATATATCCTTGACTCCCATAATCATTGAATTGAAGGAACAAAAACACAATAGAACTATAATTTCATAATCTTCAATCGACCATCTCTACAAATGGCACATTATTTAACATAATTAGAAAAGTATAGAAACAATATATATCTGGCCAATTTCTTGCCTGTTAATATGTTAAATTCAAATCATAGACTTACATCAAGATTTTCTCATAAACCTAGGAAGAATGTGGAATGCTTGTGTAAGTACATTATTTTTTATTTATGATGGCTTGAGTACATACAGAAGGGATTAAAGGCCATATATTGAATAAGAATTCAAAAAAGGAAGCACCATACCATTTGGTATATCTTTTAAAGGTGTGCCACGTCCCTGCAATTTGAAAGAGAAGCTGTAAACAAATTAAGTTATAATAAATGCATAACTAAGGGTAAATATTTCAAATGTGAAACTGAAAACAAATACCTTCTCAATGCGAAATTCTTTGGTTGCATCTTTCTCAATTGATGTTACCAACCTCTCAACTAACTTCCTTTCCCGCACAGGGCGGTCAACAGTAGGAGTCCTTGGTTCTATTTTCTTCAGTTCCTTTCTTTTTTCTTTATCTTTCTCCCCATTGATCTTCTCTCTCCCATGTTTTTTTGATCCTTTGTTACCCTTACTACCCTCTTCCTTCTCTTCTTCTTTTAACTTATCAATATTATCCTTATCTTTGTCTTCATCCTGGTCCTCTTCCATCGCCACTTCAATTTTCTCCTTTTCATCACCCTCCTCCTTCCCCTTAATGTCACCCTCTACTTCCATTGCATCTACTTCTGGTTTCTCAGTTTCCACTTCTTCATTTTCATGTTTATCTTCCACTGTTTCTTTAACCCCAGTGTCTTCATCCATTTTATCATTCTCAGATATATGAACATCTTTCTTATCTTCCTCTCTTTCTTTCAATTTATCAACTTTTTTATCTTCTACTATATTTTTCACACCATCAACTTCCTTATCCTCTTTAACTTCTTTCACACAATCAACTCCTTGATCCTCGACTTTTTTTACACCATCAACTTCCATACCATCCTTTACTCCTACATCATCAACTTCCTCATCCTCTTTTACTTCTTCCACAGCATCTTCCTTCTTATCCTCTTTTGCGTCTTCCACTCCATCTTCTTTCTTGTCCTCTTTTGCATCTTCCACTCCATTTTCTTTCTTATCCTCTTTTACGTCTTCCACTCTATCTTCTTTCTTATCCTCCTTTGCCTCTTCCACTCCATCTTCTTTCTTATCCTCTTTTGCTCCCTCCACTCCGTCTTCTGTCTTATCATCTTTTGTTTCTTTCTTATCGACTATCACTTCTTCCACAACACCAACTTTATTGTCCTCTTCTACCTTTTCCACATCATCAACTTTCTCATCTTCAGTTTCTTTTACAATATTTTCTTTCAACTCTTTGATTCCATTGTTCTCCAAGACTTTTCCTTCGTCAGTTTCCAAGTCTTTTTTCTCAGTACTTCTGTTCAAAGTTTTCTCCTTAGAGCTCTTTCCATTTGAATCAGTCTCAGAAACTTCATTCATGGGTTCTTCCTCACCCATACTGAGATTATTTACAATATATATACAAAATTACTATTTCCTAAGCACACTATGCTCTACACTATGTTAAACTGCACAAGTGAAGCCTACCTGGAGATTAAAAAAAAATCATTTATTACCGGCATGACAAACATCAAACCGAAAAGCGTGAAAAATAAGAAGGAAAAATAAAGGATAAAAGGTAGCTACAATGGAAGGGCAATTCAATAATGCATATATTTTTAAATCACAACTCAAGGTTATTGATAGCATGCTAAAGTGGCATCATAGCTGGCAGCTACAAAGCAGTCATCGAGGGTATTTTCTGTTGTATCTTGTGTGTTTTCCTCTTGATCTATGTCCTGACTTTTCATAGCGATAATTACCAATATGTCTTAAATTTTGAGTATTTCGAGTACTGAATGTGCAATTATGTACCTAGTTCTGATAACATATCCTTATTAAATAAAAATATCAACAATCCCACAACAGTGTTTATAGAATTTGGCTGCTACGTCCAGCATTTATAACTATGATCAAACCACAGTGGAGCCAAATTATGTTTTTCAATCATAGTAACACAAGTATAACAATAGAGAAAAAAAAATGAGTACATTAACCCAAAATAAATCAATTTCAACGAAAGCATGAAAATCAGCCCTCCTAATAAACTCAGCAAAGGAATGCAGTTGTTGACAAACAAAAGGTCAAAATGCAAAACTCGACGCTGTTCAGCAGGTGAGGAGTTAACTAACATTTGAATATTCATTTTGCACCATTTCTAGAGAATATAACACCACCGCATCAAAAGGGTAACCCTATTCACGCAATTCCAAAAACAAAATTCTCACCAGAGCACAGCAGAGCAAGGTGGCAAGCTTTAAAATATCAATTTTGTTCCCTTAACTACACGCAGTGATAACCTAGGATATCAAGCTTAACCCAGAGAATCAAATCAAAGTAAAAGTCCCAACTTTGAGTACTTTATTCAATTCAAAGCCCTAAAATCCCTCACCCGAAATCCCCCACCCCATGTAAGAATTGACTCCAGAAAATACAAAGAAGCAAACTTTTCAACGTAAAAGGGTGCATAACAAGGAAAATTGGAAGAGAAGAAGCTTACAGATTCAGTTGGAAGAGAAGGAAAGAGCATAACAGAGCTTTTCACTCACACTTTGCACATCTTTCTCTCTCTGCCACTCTCAGTAACAACTATGTGTGAAAGTGTAAGGTTATTTCGGAGAATTTAAACCTCGGACTTCAGAGCGGATTTTAAATGCGGTTAAAAATTGCCACGTAAGACGTTGAAATTCTGATCCAACGGCTTCGATGGGGTTTTCGTGGAGTACATCCAAGATCAACGGTCGTAGTTTGAAGTTCCTTGTGTCGTGCATTGTGTCGTGTTGTGATTTTTAAATTGTTATTTTATCCGAAATTATTAACTATAACTTGTTAGATTTTTGCATTATTTTTCAAAGAGTTGAAATATTATGCTTGTAATGAATAATTGAATGTGCCGACACAATAACACTGTTCCTCTATTAATGATGCAAAAGTTTAAAATTAGTGGATAAATTAGATGATAATTAAAGACTTAATGGTTTATAAATATAAAGTGAAATGCAAAGATGATTAATTATTTGATAATTTCGAAATTGGTTACTATACATATTTTAAAATAGTTTTTATCTATACTTCAAATTATTTTAAATGTTTTAATATGCAAAATCAGAAATGTGAAAGTTTAACTTCTAATGAATCATATTATGAAATTAAACCATATAAATGGATAAATATTGTAATATTGTATTAGGAAAAGAATTTTTTTTGCCTTTATTGAAGGCAATTGTAATGACAATTTAAGGTTTTTATAACTACTATATTAATTACAAATTTTTTCCACATTTTATTATAATAATAATAGTTGAAATTTGAGTTCCATATTACATAAAATTTATAAGATTTTTGGATTAAATATTGTTATTATCGAGATCCAATATAAGTTTGTTTGAGGTAATTCTGATATTGATTTGCTTTAAGTTTAAGTTTGAACAAAATTGATACTTTTTAGAAAGTGATATCTAGAAGGTTATACGAGAAAATGTAGTTCATTTATAGAAAATATTCTAATGCTTAAGTAAGTAAGTAGATAACTGATGAATAAGGAATCTAGAGATTTGGATTAAATATTGCGTTCCATCAAATTTTTAAAATTTTAATTATATCCTTGACAGTGATTAACGATGCAACTCCGACAGCACTGACGAGATTAGATGGTGGTGTTTTTCTCCGACAACTTGTTACAAATGAGTTTGGGTTGTTTTAGAAGTAAGGGAAGGAGATGTATATAAGTTATGGATTTTTTTTTTTCATTGAGATACATTATCCAAAATCAAGTTTTGGAAGAGACATCCAGAACAAGTATTTCAGAAGCGTTTAGGGGGTATAAGGTGTCTTTTGGAAAGACTTCTTGGAAGTCAAAAAATTAATTTTGGAAAGGGCTTTCTTAAAGTCAAAAAGTGCATTCGAGAAAAGACTTTTCCAAAGTCAATGGAGGGTGAAAATTGTATTCCAAAAAGGACGTTCCAAAAGTATTTATTTGCATTTTGAAAAGGAATCTCCGAAAGTGTATTTTTGTATTCCAAAAAGAGCTTTTCTAGAAGTGTTTTTTTAATGTTCCAGAGGGTATTTTTATCTTTTCCTATTAGTGATGGGATGCAAGAAGTAAATGATGAGGTGTAGGAAGCAACTGTCAAAGAATAAGTAAAATTTATAGAACGTTGGGCCCAAGTTGAATAACTTACTACAATACCCGTTAGAGATAAATAATTAACTTGGTTATTAGTGAGGTCCTATTATACATGATTTAATTGAACTTTGAAATTATCGGACACGAGTGATACAAATATTATCTCTAATATCATATCTCAATTCAAGTGGGCAACTTATATGTAAGGGTGGTTCGATAACGATCCAATAACGGGTGACCTAATAAAACCAATAACATTGTTAGGATAGACTCTGATACCCTGTCAGAAACGGACTTTAAGCCTAACTTATATTTATAAAATCGACTTATAAAATGAGATTTATACCTATTTATAAAGTATTGAAAATGTCTCGTTTTTAATCGATGTGAAATCTTCAATATTTATGTAATTGACTCAAGACTTATTAATAAATATATTTAGAATTTTTTAAGAATTATATTAAAATCAATAATTCATGGTGATTTACTTAAATATTTACAATAAAATTATAGGTGAACTGTGAGTTACAAATGATATCTTGTATTTCAACAACAAATTTAAACTATAGGTTGTTAAGGTGAAGAAAGTTGCAATTTAGACTTGTAATTAAATACTCTTTAATGTTTCTATATATAAAAGTGAGTTTTCAATGTAATTAGCTTTGTTTTGATCAAGGGATACACTAAGAAAAATGCAAGAAAAAACGAGAAAATTTGGAAAGGAAAAAAAGATAAAATATTTAAAAATACAAAAGAAATGAAATATATTTTACGTGATAAACTTTCTTTTACAATGGTTAAATTAAGGGACTTGTGAAAAAAGTTTATATATAATCAATAATCAATTATGTTCCAAACATAATCTATTATACATAAATATGAAAACTTTCTTACATGTATGATGGGGAGGTGCAATTTTTATAAAATGAATAATAATCTATTTATATATATATATATATATATATATATATATATATATATATATATATATATATATATAGATATATATATATATATATTCTCACGTTAGAATAAAATAAAAAATTTAAATTTTGGTATTTGTGAAAATATTTTAATTTGTTAGTTTAAAATATATTTTTTATTAAGATTTTTTATAATGTTTTTTATTATATTTTAAATTTATTTTAACTCTAATTTATATTAAATTATTTTACAAAATTTCAAGTACTTAACATGTTTCAGATAACGGAACACGTCGACAAATATTAAAACATTTGTTAATATTTAGTCATAATTTATCTTTAGTATAAGGGTACTTTGTTTTTTTTTTTAAATATATAAATCTTCAACCTTTTTTCATTTTATCAAACGACTGAAATCATTTAAGATTTTTCTACTCATTTTTTTTTATGATTCACTTTTTTTCTTCTATTCGAAGAATTTTATTTAACTATAGCACTTTAAGATTGCATAAGCTAAATTGGACTAACTAAACCACCTCAGTTTAATTTGGACATGCGAAAAAAAAAAACATAAGGAACACAGACATAATATTGCCACTAGCAAAAACATTAAATCAAAATGCTAAGTTTATTGGTGAGAACAAAATGTTCCTCAACATCAAGAAGAAAAAGAGTTAAAATACCAAGATCAGTCACCAAGAACACATTCATCTTCAAAATATGCCAATTCCTGCTTCACTCTGAAATCTGGATTATTGATGGATCCCATGGAAATATCAATCTCAATCAGGTTTTCATCTTCATTCATGTCATTAAATTCTGCCAAGAGCTCCATTAGGCCTTGCTGCTTGAAAATGGAATCTGGCAACTTGGAGTGCAATTTTTGCTTAGGATCTTCATTCAAGTCAGGAAAGTGATGACTGCTTGGAAGATTGATTTCAATCAGGCTATCCTCTTCATCCTCACCCTCATAATCATCATCAGAAGCAAAGCTATCAGAAATATCCTCACTTTGATTTCCTTTTTGATCCATCTCAAAACTTTCCCCCAATATTGAGCCACCACTGCTTTCACTATCTGAAGGAAGTGAATAATCTGACAGCAAATCATCTTGCAGCCTATGCTCTTCAATATTGAGCTCCAAAGTTCCATCCATGATAGAAAAGTTGCTGCTTTCACAATCTGATGGAAATGAATAGTCTGAATGTGCTTCAGATTCACCCTCTGCAGTTTCACTTTGTTGGTTAACCTCATTATGAGTAGCATCCAGTGAAGGGTGTAGCCCATCTTGGACTAGATTTTCATCTTTGCCCCTTTTTTTCCTTGTCAGAGTGACAAGAAACATGGTGGATAATAGGGCAATTGGTATTGTGAGAAGAAAAGGAAAGGATTTGGAAATTGAAAAGAAACAGTATAATGTGACCAGAACAAGAACCATGGTGATAGATGGGAAAGTGACTAAATTGGAACAAATTTGATGCTTATATGCTTTATCCATGATCATTGACTCAGAATATACTCACTCCTTCAAGGCCTCAAAGTATGCAAACTTTGAAGAAAGAAGACACTTATATCTGTGGGAAAAGCTGCAGCAAATACCTCAAATTTTGTTCAATCTGAAGTTTTTCTCATTTTAACACTGCAGATTGGGCCATTGCAAGTCAGAAAAATTTTCACAAACTACAAAGCTATCTTTTAAGGTGGCTTTAGGAAAAAAGTTGCAACACTTTCTACTTTTTCCTCTATGCTGAATTAATGGTTACCAAAATGTCAGAAAAGGTAGCAAAGGAATGAAAGTTTTACCTCATCAATGTGAGAAAAGAAACTCATATCATAACTTCAGCTCCAAACCAAATTGTTTCTAACACACCATACCTGAAATGGGTGAGATTTGGCAATATTGTTGAAAGCTCAACTTGGTTACACTACTGAGCAATCTTATCTGCAACTGCAATAACCAACTGTTGCTGCTATTATTTTCTGACCAGACCATAATTTGTTATCATAATTATCCTCTATTGATTCTCTTGGAGGTAGCAAAGGTGTTTGTTGAACACCAACATTTACAAAGCTCAAAGTCTTGAAGTTGCTGAATGCATGTGCCAAACATGTCTGACCTTCCACATGGCACTCTATCAGACCCTTCTAAACAAATCTCAGTGAGGTAAATCAATAGTGTACTTAGGATTTTGATTTTCTCTAAGCCAAACATAAGCTCTTTACACAAGTGTCATCATACCAAAATTGGCAACAACAAATTTTTCAAAAGAACACCTTTTTTTCTCCTTTCCAAAGGCGTGCAAATTCGAACATTTTTCCTGGAATCAAGCACAGGTTGAGCACTTTTATGACTTTTATTTTTTCCGACAAAGTGTCAACTAATACATAATAAATACCCTTCAAATCCTGCACTAACCTTTTGTAATAATTAAGGACAGTCAACAACTTTGCTCACGCTACCTTTTGAGGATTCAAAGATATTAAAAGAATAATTATAAGTCTTTGCAACAGTTTTTTACTATTTATCTTATTTATGTTAGTTATTTAAAGAAATAAAAATTTGAATAACATATTCATAAATCAAAATTCTTAAAATTTTGGATTTAAGATGGTGTAAATTTTTTATGTGAATCTTTATCGGCTTTCATTCTTATTTGATGTAAATTTTTTGCTTGCTTTTTCCGACAATTTGTTTATTTTAGAATAACTTAAATTTGATGTAATTTTTTACTTGTTTTTTCCGGCAATTTGAATAACTTAAATTTGTTATTAATTTGTGTTCTGGTAAGAGATCGATTAGTCCTAATGCTTAAGTTAATTCAGGAAATGAGTAATGTAGGTGATTGATATTAGAATTTAGAAATTGAGCTCTTATTTATTGGTATCGTAATGAGCTTGAAGCATTTAGGTCTGATGGACCCAGTCTAATGTAAAACCCAACCTGTTATAATCTATTCTAATTTAAATCTATTCTACTATATTCTTTCATCTGTCTTACATATAAAGCCGCTAAGTATCGCTCATCAATAGTAAGTGTTGCTTACCAATCAACACGTAAATGAGATAGTTATATCTTGACCGATCTTATACCAAAAGTGAATGAAAATATATTTGGTTAGTGTGTATAGTCGTACAATTTGTTTTTGGTTTTTAAATTTAAAATTATTAATTTTTTAATTCTGTAATTAAATTGTTCCTTTGTTTAAATCCGTTAAAAAGTTTGCTTACACGAATATATGAAAATTTTCACTCTACTTGTTCGTTCATGGCGTATTTGCATTTTGAATTATTTTTTAACATTGAAATTAAAACTGAAAAATTAATTTTAAATTTGGACAAAAAGAAAATATTTAACTTAAATTTAAATATTTGAAAAAATATATTGTTAGTAATTTGATAGAAAGAAAATCCTAGGTGATGATGACCCATATTGTCTTGTCTGCAACAAGAGAAGCCTTGATGGAAGCAATTAATGTGTTTGGTGGATTTCTGGTTCAGCATGTCATGCAGGTTTTAATTAAGGTCCATTCTGGACCTTAACAGTGTCTGGTAGTCTCCATTACTTCTTGAGGTATATGTCACAAAAAATGTAGACAAAAGGTCAATACCAATAGGCAGGAATGTAAATGTAACCAAACCCCATTACAACTTGAGGTATATGTCACAAAAAATGTAGACAAAGGGTCAATACCAATAGACAGGAATGTAAATGTAACCAAAGAAATTAATATGATGCTTTAAGAAATCTTATTTTTGTCCCCTTTAATCTATAATGCACAGGTTTACTTTCTATTTTTTTTTTATGATTTTTGTCTTTCATTATACTTTAAAATATTCTTAATTATATAAATAAAATTTTGGAATGGAACATTTGAGAGCATTTACAACAACACAGATCTCCTGCTTAACCATATTCATTTGAGATATCATTAGTAAATTGTGTAATCAAAATATTAAAAATAAATTAAAAAATATATGAAAAAGTTGAGGATTAGACCAAAATTTTGAAAAGAAAAAGAGAACATTACATATATTAAAATTACGATTTAGCTTGTTTTTATTCTAATAAAAAAAAGTCCATCGTAATTTTATGTAAATTATAACTATTTAATAGATTAATATCTTTCAAAGGAAAAATTTAAAACATATATAGCTTTCTGTATATTATTATGTTCCATTTCTAAACATATTTTGACAAAACAATAAGAAAAGAGAAAGAAAAAATTAAATAAAATCCTTTTTTAAATGTTATATATTTACCTAAGTAAAAAATAAGTCATTTATTAAGTAATAAATAAAAGTATAAGCAATTGTTAACTATGAAGAAAAGAAGAACTGATTGCTTAAGTAACCAAATAGATAAGTGAAAAGCTTTAGTTCATTATTATAGTTTTAAAATCTCCTCATTTAAGTTAATACTCAATTATTATTTAGATGAAGTGAATTCACATCATTGATGTCGTCTAAATGGTTAATTATCCAACACTTTAGTTTTATTGTTATTATTTAGTATGAGATCGAAGGGAAAAGAATTAGGTAAGCACCACTTTCTTAATAGAATGAGAATTACATTTATACTTAACTCGGTATTCAATACTGGTCTAGCTTCTTACTTAAGAGATATGATTCCACCACTCTCTTGTTTAAACATGACTTATTTTATTGCAGTATACTTTTGTTTCGATTTGTTATGATTTATACAATAAGTTCTGCATGTCCATACTTCTCTAAGAATCTTATGTGTTTTCTCATTTTATCTCTTGCAAACATGATCATCAAACTGTCTTACTAATAAAAAGATTTTATTGAATCATTATTATTCATATTATGAAACATTCAATATTTATAATTAATACATAAGCATAATATTTTAATAGTTTAGAATCATAATGTATAGGTAAACAAAGTACTCTTGTTTCAATGAGCAAATTAAATTTGTAATTTACCTATTGTTGGCAGATTAAATTTGTAATTCCTACTAGTTGAAATTAATTTGCTAGTATAATCTAGTACGATTTGCAAATTTAACAAATTCTTCATTGAGCATAAAGGAATATGTTGAACGAATTAAGTTTAGGAGTGACTGAGACTAACTCTCAAATGAAATCTGCTAAGCAATAATCTCAGGACAGATTATGCAAAACTTGTAATTCTATATAATTTTCCTAAAACGGTTTGGCTTCAAAAAAATAAATAATTCACTTTAACAGGTCTAACTTAAAAAAAAAAAAAGTCTAACTTGTACTAAATGACTTATATAAGACACAAATTACATATAATAATCAATATATTTCTCAATTTGAACATCCTTCGTTGTCCACTAAGATACAATTGAGTCTTAAAGTTCCTCAAATATGCTAACCACTGTAAAACCTGAGTCAAGTTTCAAATTTGTTCCCAAACTAAAATTAACATGTATATATTACCATCCAAACCACTTTTTAATATTTAATACTCCTATAGAAAAATATCCCTAATAATTTTTAATCTTTAATCTAAACATTCATTCAACTTGAAAAAATTACCACTAACATAAATCATAACAGATTCATTTTTAAAATAGATGATTAAAATAACCCTTACTAAAAATTTACTTGAAATATAAGTAAAACTCAAAATTTGTTAAAAACTCTAAAAGTCTAGTGACCTACAAGTTGTATATCTAAATATAGTTAATAAAGAAATCAAAAGGGAGAATTAATTGAAAGAATAATTCTTATCTATGAGGACTAATAAAAGTTGATTTGATAACAAATAGAATCAATTATAAAGAATAAATAGATTAGAGTATGAAATGAACTTTGGACTGGAATTTAATAATAGAAGTTGTTCAAAATCTAATTACCCTTTAGCCGGTAGGGTCTATTTGTGAAAGAAATGCAAATTGGAAATAGAAATTAGGAGAGGAGTTAATTTTAGGAAGAATATGTAGTAGAAAGAGAATTGCATGTAGAAAGTGAGAAATAGAAGAACTGAAAAATGAAAGAAATGAGAAGAGAAAGGAAAAGGACTTGGTGCATTGTTTGAACAAGAGAGGAGTGAATTTGAGATGAAAGTGTGTGAAAAATTTAGTTGTTTGGATTAAGGAAAAGATGATAAGATTTGAGTAGAAAATTTGTAAATAATGTGATAGATATTTTAATATTTTTTAATATATAAAATTATAAAATTACAAATTTATTCTTATAATTAAAAATAAAATATAATTTATTTATTTAATTTAATTGATAATTAAAAAATAGTAATAAAAAAATTAAATGTAATTATTTTTAAACTAAATTTAATTTACAATAAAATATAAATAATTTATTAAAATAAATCGATTAATTGTTTAAAGTACAAAATTATAACATTTAAAATTTATGAACTAATATCTATATTAAATTTAAATAATATTCATATTATTATTATATAATTTTATATAATATTTTTATTTTCATTTTAAATATAATTTATTATTATATTAGATAATATATATATATATATATATATATATATATATATATATATATAATCGATTACGTAATGGTTGTAATCGATTATATATATGAATAATCAATACATAATTGATTACGTTAACGTTATAATCAGTTATATGTATATTATTTATATATATTTATTACAATTAATTATATTTTATATATATTATAATAATTTTTATTATATTATATAATTAATTATATATTAAATACAATTAATTATAATTTTATATTATATAATTAATTATTTTTTAAATAAAAGCAAGGTTAAATATTTAACCAGTAAAATTACGTGTTTTTCTCATCCAATCTTCTTATCAAAACGAAGATTGAAAATAAATATAAATATATTTCGCATCGACACTCTCTTTTATGCATAAATTATTAGAAACAAATCATAATTTCTTCTTCAAATTCATCTCTCTAAAAAATAGTCATCCTGAAACAAACGCACCCGTAGTGATTTGTTTTGAATCCGTAACTATTGTATCACAACACAATTTAAAAATACATTCTTTAACTATTAATATATAATTCATTCTTAGACAATAATATAATATTTTTTTTTTAAAAAATGACTAACGTGTACCATTATTTATTGGTGGTGTATTCACCCTTTACATTCATATAACATTCTATATATTATTATTTTATTAATATATAATATATTATTAATTAAAATAAGTATCAAATGAAAGCAGATGTAAACAGTAGCGTTAAAAGTAACTTTTTCCTTGTTTATTACAGTTTTTTTTTTCATATGTGAAACTTTTTATTTAAAATTATTTATTTTATCCTTATATATATTATTAATATTAATGTAATTAATATTTTAAAAAATTATATATACATATTAATTTAATCAAAATATTTTAATTGTTTAAGTAATTTCGTTATTTAATTTAAATTTAAAAATTATATTTGCAATATTGTTTAATTAGTTCACATTAATGTATAATGTTTTTTATGTGATGTTTAAATATTTTATTATATTTTAGCAACTTAAAAGTAAAATTTCAACATTTTAAAAAGTAAAATGAATTTTTATTAAATTGAGATATCAAGCTGAAGATACAAACTAAATTGGAGCAAGTGTATGAAAATTCTTGTTAACAATATTAAAAAAGATTGTTATGGTGGTATACAAATTAAATTATATTGTTTAATAACATTTTTATTTTCTGTGATATTTTTTTAAGGTAAAACTACAACGGTGAAGAATGTGTATAGCAAGCAAAAGCAGTTGAGCCAGCAGAAGAAGAAAAAGAAGAAGGATTTCTACTTTTGTGTATGGATATAACCATACCTCAGACTCAAGCTGATGATTTCTACCTAATAAGACAAATTAAACACAAAAGGTGCACCAGCTTCATTGAGGAGTGAAACAATGGAGGATCTTACAGAAAATTTGAGATAGAAGGTGCCTCATTGTGTTTGATGATGGTGTGAGGGAATTAAAATTTTGGAAGACTATTCCAATATGCATACCTCTACATCATAAATTATAAAGAAGAAGAATATGCTAATATGTGAGGTCTTGTTTTGTTTTCGATAATGCTGAGAAGTGGCAAGTGAACAACTATTTTTTCTCTAGTTTTTGAGTTTTAGATTCGATTAGACTTATCTGATGTATGTCTATGGATTGATGTTCTTCCTGAACAAGTTGGAAATCTATTGAACTTGAAATACTTGAGCCCTAAGGAACACCAACATCAAGTCACTTCCAAAGTCCATTGGCAACCTACTGAATCTGCAGAATCTAGACCTAAAGCAAACTAAAGTGCATGAAGTGGAGATCAAGAAGCTTGTCAGGTTACGCCATCTCCTAGCTTATGTCAATAATCAAAGTTTCAATTTGGAGCCTTTAGAAGGATTGAGGTTAACTGAAGGAATTCAAAATCTTGAATCATTGCAGAAACTATCATTTTTAGATGCAACTGATGGTAGCATAATAAATGGAGGGAAAAAAAGCTAACAAAGTTAAGGAAGTTGGGAATTGTAAAGCTAGAAGAACAACATGGTGAAGTACTATGCAAGGCTGTAGAGGACATGATCAATATATGTTCTCTAAGCATTAGGGCATTGGGAAAACAAGGCATGCTTAGGTTACAATCTTTAAGGGATCCTCGTCCCTTAACGCCTTTACCTAAATGGGCCTTTAGGAACACTTCCATATAGAGGTGATGAGTTGCATTTCAATAATGGATGGTTGAAATTGAAGGTTTTGTACTTAGGATTGTTGCCAAACTTGAAGAGCATAAAGATTGATAAGGGACAAGTTCCTTGTCTTGAAGTATTGAAGATAGGGAGATGCCATGAAACGATTAGGGTTCCCAGAGATATGCTGAACTTGAAGCATCTTCAAAAGCTTTTATCTTTATGATATGCATGAACAATTTATAAAAGAATGATTTGATAAGCAAAATGGAGACTATGATTATGAACAAAATACCTCTTGTGGAATACTCCAACTATGATCATTTTGCCACTTTTCATGATACTAATTCTTGAAGATATATATTCTGGTAACGGGTAAATTTCGAAGCACAATGTAATTGTTGTTATATATGTTTTTATTGTTTGAATAGTCACCATTTTATACCTTTTTGAAATGGAAATGGGATCTTAAATCAAGTTGTTATGTTTTTCTAAAGAACAAAAAGGCATGTAATTAGGATATTATTTCTAAGCCTTCAAAGCTCCAGAGGTGAGAATATTACATAAACTTTCTATTTAGAAAAAAATGGGAAGTTCACGTCATAATTGAATTATATTTGATGGTAAGGTGATAAAATTGTATGAATGGGTTTGCTTTATGAGTGAAAACTACAAGCATGAAAAAAAGGGAAAAAATGGAGGAAAGATCAAACCTATCAAAAAATTCTTTTAGGGAAATCTTGACTAAGCAGGACTATTATCAAACCAACATAATCACAAGAATCCTTTGCTCTAGCTAAGGTTGGAATATCCTCTTTGTATTTATACCTTAACTTAACATGGGATAAACCTCTTTGTTTGGTTTACAGGATAAAATAATTATTCTTAATTTGTAAGTACTATTTTTTGTTTGTAAGATTAGAAAATGATGGTGTTTGATGGGTCATAGTCTCTATAAATAGAAATTAAATGTAAATTAATGTAAATTTTAGATAGTTGAAAAGATCTTGATCAACTAATAGGTGTTGTAGAAGAGAATCTTCATGAAGTTTTAATAATAATAATGGACAGCAAGGAATTTCATAGAAAAACACATTTGATTTATGTTAATTTCAATATAAAAGTAAAAATAAGTAAAAAATGAAAACAAAGATTAAGACTAGAGAATGAAGAAGAACATAATATTTTTAATGAAGAATCAACGGATAAATGTATGGAGATTTACTATTTAAGAAAACTTCTCAAGATAAGAACTAAAAAGTATGAGAAAATAATTCTTGAGACTCTCAAATATAAACTCATAGAAATATATTTTCATTCGATATTTAAGGATCAATTTACAAAATCACTTTCATAGACGAGGAGTTCGGTGTCTAGGAGTGGAATAGATAACAAAATTGAGTTAACTTTGCTAACTCCACTAAATATGATTAGAACATGTTAATCCCTTGAAATTAGAGAGTACACATGGATAGTTCCTTAAATATCACTAGAAAAAAAATTGAAATTACATACGGGCAAAATCCGTATGTAATAGCCAAAATTTCGTATGTAATCATTTTACATACGGATTTACATTTACCGACAGAATATTACATACGGATTTATTCTATATGTAACGAATATTGTTTAAAAAAATTATTTACATTTTGTTTAAAAAAATTATTGACATTTTTTTTCTTTTAAATTTTAAATTACTACCTTTATATTTTATTTTTACTTTTAGTATATTTGTTTTTTAGAATTATTTTTATTAACATTATTATTATTATTAACAATGTGCACCAGGTGAGATTCGAACCCAAGTTCCACATGCACCAAGAGAACTGAACTTACCACTAAACCAAAGCAACACTATTATCATAATATGATTATTAGCATTCTTATTATAATTATTGTTGTTATTATTATTATTATTGTAATTATAATTTCTATAATTAATAATAATACTAATATTAACATTATTAATAATATTTATAATATTAATAATGATAATATTACTAATAATAAAATTAATAATAACAACAATTTTATTTAAATATAAATAATATTAATAATATCTAGTAATAATGTTATTAATAATTTTTATTTTATTAATAATAATAATAATAATAATAATAGTAACAATACTATTAATAATATAATAATAATATCAACAGAAATAATAACATAATAATATCAATAATATTATTAATTTTATTATATTAACAATAATAATAATAATAATATTAATAATGATAATAATAAATATGTTAATATTAATAATAATAATTAATATGATTAATATTTATGACAACAATAATATTATTATATTAATAATAACAATAGTATTAATAAAAATATTAATAATAATAATAATATTTATAATAATAATGTTAATAATAATATTAATAATACTATTATAATAATAATATATTAAAAATAATAATATAAATATTTATATATGAACTTTTATACGAATTTAATTTTTATGTAATAAGTCTGGATAAAAATTCGTATGTAATTTCATACAATGTGGATTTTTAATATGGATTATATTATATATGAATTTACATACGGATTAAATCCGTATGTAATACCTTGGAAAAAAAATCCGTATGTAATTTCGTATGTAATGTTGAGTTTTAGTATAGATTATATTGCATATGAATTTATATACAGATTAAATCCGTATGTAATATCCTGGATGCAAATCGGTATATAAAAATCTGTATGTAATATTGATTTTATATAGGGATTTGAATCCGTAGATAATTCCATATATAATGCTGATTTTACATATGAATATAAATCTGTAGATAAAATTCCATATGTAATATAAATTTTACATACGGATTTTCATCCGTATGTAATTTTCGTAGATAATTTGACTTTTTTTTGTAGTGTATAGGGATATGTAATTATTACACTTGGAAAACTCTTGCATGAGTCATATGTGAGACATTTAGGAGAGCTCCTAATAAACACAATAAGTGTGTTTAAAGTTTGAATGGTAAAGTAAAAGAGTCAAACTATCCTATATATACTTGGAAGAAATTACTTATATACAAGTCTTTTAATTTCATCTTCCAAAACTTAGAGTCTTATTCTTGATATAACATTCTTTGGAATCTCCATTTTATTTCTTTTTTTCCTGTTCTTTTTTGTCATGCTTGTTGTGTTTAGTCCTCTTAACTCTTCTTTAATTTCTTCAAGAAGATCTTTCTCATCCTTATTTATATCATAAATCTTAGTCATAAATTAGATGATATAAAATCTTGAATTATTTATAAACAATGTAAGTCTTTGTTTGAATTGTTCCTATTGAATAAAGAAATCAAGTAAAGATCTTTCTCCTTATATTATCAAGATTCTAGAGTTACTCTAATAAAAAGAGTTATCTTTCCTTTGTCAATTTGATATATATCATTCATCACTTTTTTCTCTTAACTTTTTATTTATTTATTTTTTTTTACTTTTTTCTCTTCTCTAGTTTGTCCTATTTGATGTAAGACCTTTGTCTCTCTTGTTACTAAGAATATGTTAGAAATCAAGTATGAGTTGAAAGTTTCATATTATATAAATGTAAAAAATAAACATGTAGATGCAGTCAGATCCATAAATTTATTATCTTAAAAATTTGAGTTAAATATAATATTTTAATCTATTATATGAGGTTTTTTAATTTTTATGATTTAATAATACTAAATCTCTCTAGTGTCTTTCTCAAATAACTTAGAAAGTCACCTTTACCAACCACGGTCTACTACCTCCATTGTCATCACTTTACTAAGAAAATCACACTTATTCTTTCCTTCTCCAAAAACATGCCAACCACCAAATCAATAACCTTAAGACCACACCACCAATTTCCCAAGTTTTTTCAATCATAACACTAGTCTATTCCATGCAAAGTAAAACTTAACCTATCAAGCCAAACTAGGAAGTTTTTACGAAAAAATCAACATTTTTTTTTTCTGCACCATACAATTGTTTTTAAGTTTAAGAAATAACCAAATAACATCAAAAGAAAGACCTTTCTTCTAAAATTTTGAATTGATAGATATCAAAAGAATATTAAAATTAAATTAGATCATACACGTTATATATGTTAGATTTAAACAAATGTCAATAAGATTAGTCTTCTTTTATAGATGTAAAAGATATGTTGTGACCAATTATTTTAACTATATTTTATTATTTACAAGTTGAACAACTTGTAAGATTCATTAATTTTTGAAAATATTTTTTAATAATTTATAGAGACTTTTAAAACCATACTAGCACTGGTCTAATTCTTTATATTTATTCTTATGTTGTCATACAAAATGTTAATTGCTCTTTCTATTTTTTTTTTTTTTTTTAATATTATTTTTTTTTTTTTTTTTTTTTTTTTACATATGACTTTATTATTTTATTTTCTTCATTCACTTATAAAACATGATTTTATGATTCATACATTTTTAATAAGTGTTTTTTTTTTAATTTGTTATCTTTTATTAAAGAAGATCTTGACAATAATGGAAAATAAATTTATTATTATTCTATTATTTACATAATTTAAAATATATAAATTCTTTTAACTATTCTAATATTAAAAATAAATATATTTAACTATTTCAGGATTATAGTTCATTATATTAGTATTCATATGATAATTTTTGTTTTATCTTTAAATAATTTTGAGTAAGACTTAACATTAATATATTTCACTGACTATTTATTACATTAAGAGAAATTATTTAATGAAACATTTTATATAAAATAATTAATATACAAAAAATTTAAATTGGCTATCATAATCACTTCTAATTTTAGTCTCATCAAAATAAGTTTGATTTAAATATTATAAAAAGGATTAGCCAAAACTTAATAACATAAATTTGAATGAACTTCTTCGTACATAGTTTTTAAGAAAATAAATATAAAAATTTAAAATATAGTTTTTCTGTATGTTAACATTGGTTTATAATGAATTAAAAATAAAAATTAGATAAATCATATAAGGTTATTTCTGTTTAGTATAAACTAATTTAACTTCTATGTGCATTTATTACTATTATTTTTCTATTTGTCTTAAGTTTTTAAGAAGAAGGTAATAAATTTTATTTTATTTTAAATATATTATATATATATATGTAAAATAATATTTATTTTATTTAATGCTATAATTTAATAAAAAATAATGTAAGATATAACATAAGATTGATAAAAATTCATAATATAAAAAATAAAAAATACTTACAATTGAAAGTAGAATAAATATAAGTAAAATAATTTATCTACAAATAAAATATAAAATATAAAATTAATTAAAATTAAAAATTTCCTCAAAATATATTTTATCAATAAAAAGTATATATTATATAAAAATATCATGTAAATATTTATATTCATAATGTAATAAGTTAGTTTAATAATTTTTTAGTGAGTAATTAATTAACTTATCTAGAGTCTGTTATCTTTTGATCTTGATCCCCTCACTCCCACTTAGTTTTGTTCAAACATAATCTAATTAAAATTTTTTGTCTCAACACATATGAATTCTTTCTATATTTGTAATTGTTTTCATTTTGATATCTATATAAAAGATTTGATATCTATATAAAAGATTAGTAGCTATAATCCCTATCATAATCACTTCTCATCAATATTGGATATTAACAGGTAAGATAATGTTAACTAAAATAATTTTAAAAAAATATAAATATAGATATTTATATTTTTTTAAATGTTATTCTTAATTAAGAATATCTTCTATTATCATATTAACCACCATCATAATAATACATTAAGTGAACATAAATTTCATAAACCACAAACTTAAGTTACATAAAATCATAAACATATATACAATCATTATATAATTATTCAACTCATCTTTATCACAATAAGAAGATTCAAACTTCATCCAATATTATTCTTTCTAGAATAAAGATGTAAAAGTTGAAAAACTAATAAGTTCAAATTTGAATAGGTGAGAATAGAAGTTAGATTGAAAAAGAGTTCTATTTAAGTAAGAAGCAAATTAGGTTAATCTTAGAGTTAAACTCGAAGGTATAATACTAAATAAAGAGATAATGGATGGAAAATGAAAAGAAGGGTCATCTCAGGACTATTTTATCTCTCAAGCTTATGATAGGATACAAGATATTGTTGTTGGGGGTAGAAAATGAGGTTTTCAATGAATTATGGAAAGTGAAAACCCTACCATCAGCATAACATCTTGCTTTGAGAGTGTTAATCAATAAAATAGTCATAAAGGATAAATTGATTAGTAAAGGAATCACCATAACTAGTAGTGTAATGAGTGGGGAGGAGGATGAGTCAATGAGCCTCTTGTTTTTCATGTGTAGAATAGCATGGTAGGTGTGAAAGTTGTGCCGCAAATGATTTGGGGTTAGTGAGGTGCAATATTTCAAAGCTGACTAGTATGTTCAACAGTTCTATTTAATGAGATTGTCTAAAATAGAAAACATTGTTAGGAGAACCATATGAATAACTATTACCTATCTATTTGAAATCAGAGAAATAATATCTTATTTAGAAGTGATGTGGTAGATGCAATTGAGATTTTCACAACTGCACAGATTAAGGTCTAGGGTTGTATTACTAACAAATATCAAAATTGAAATTCTCATAATCAAATTGGTGTTTGAATTCAATTTTATGCATAAAATCAATAAAATGACTCTAATCCAGTATTATGATTCATCTTGTACTGATAAATCACTGCAGGACTAGTGGCATAATTGTAGCAGGAGAAGATATCACACCACTCAGAATTAAGAATAACACTACGAGGATTATATCCTACAATGATTCAAACCTTGTATACGTAATCTGCTACGGATACTAGAGTAGTTTTCTTATTAATACTGTGCATATTAGATGTTGATTAACTGTGTTATGTAAATTGAAATTCCTATTTTTTACCTTATGCAAGTCTGTGTCTAGATTATGACAAATATAACACTATATTGTAAACGACAAGATACTTTTATGTATAAAGATGGAGACATCCTTCACAGATCTAACTTTTATTATATTTGTTCTTTACTGATAAAAAACAACACAAGAATAATAACTCTATCCAACTATCATCCCTATATCTTAGTTAAACATGTTGAAAAGGTTTCATCAAAAATCAATTGACCATATTAATTGTATTATTATCTTGCATTAACTCAGTACAGTCTATACAAAATAATTAATAACCATAAAAATCAATTTGAATTTGTTATTTTTTTATTCTCCAAAACACTAATTAGTATTTTTTTTTACAATTGACACTTAAGTTTATTAAATAATATAATAAAACAATGAATATGTGAATGTGAGACTACACCTAAATTTATATTAACATTGAAATCTTTGTTATGAATTTGGTAATTTTCTTAACAAATGATATACTTTATTATTCTACATCCTACATATTTATATTTAACATAATATATGGTTCTGGTAAAGGGAATTGGATGAGAGGATTAGAACAGAAAATAATAAATAAAAAGGGGGAAGGGGAGGACATAATAGTCTACCGCTTGAAAATAGGAAATATGTACTAATCTATGAAACCTATAACAAAATTATTATTAGTACAAAAAATGAGTTTCTAAATTCAAAAATATGTAATTAAAGTGATGCTAAAATAAAATAAAATCCTAGTTATTTAACATAAACAATCACTTTTGTTAATAGATTTCATTATAAATATAAATAAATTTTACTTTTGTAACTCAAAATTATACATAAAAATAAATTAAGTATATATATTATTGATATATATATATATATATATATATATATATATATATATATATATATATATATATATATATATATATATAATCTGAAACGTATTTAAGACAAAAAAATCAAACTTTTAGTTTGAATGAGGATTCTTCTTTTTGTTTGTAAATTATTTATTCACATATCAAGTATGATCAGAACAAAACTATAACTCAATAGAAATAATGTAAAATAAGCAAAATAAACTGATATAATAAATCTTATCTATCAAGATATAAAATGTACTTGCTATATTATTTTTTATAATATCAAATATTTTCAACTTAATATTTATTGTAAAATAACTCATAACTTATACAAATTATACATGGATCATTACCGTTCAAAAAAGATAACATATCTTTTAAAATATATATTAACGTAATGTGTTATCACAAAAAAATTGTTTTTTTAAATATTCATATTAGATATGATTTATAAAATACTACCATCTCATTTATTATAGATATTGTTAATAAAAATAAACTTTAATTTTTTTATTAAAATTGTTCCTTTCACTTGTTATACAAAAAATTTGATACATAAATTTCTTTTAACTTTTTATCATGTAATATCCTAAACTTATTTCATTTAAACTATAAGTTATGATTACTAAGTATTTATAACTATAATACCAAGACCATAAAGAGTCTACTCCCATCTCAAATACCAAACATATCTCATTAGAACATATGTTTTAAAACATATACTCACAATAATATATGTTACTTGATCAAAATGTTCTCACTTGACTGTTTTTTTATTCACATTGTTTTTAATATTTTCTATAATAAATAACTTACACTATTTTTTATTGTAATTTCAAGATAATATTTTGTTTTCTTTTGAATTTTTCATTGAGATTTTAGATACATGTATGTAACAATAAGGAAAAATAAAAATAATTACATCATAAAATACATTTATGTAAAAAAAGTAAATACAAAATAAAATACATGTGCATAAATAAAGTAATCAGTGATCAAAATTTGATATTTGTATAACAGAATTCAAAATTAAAAAAAAAATAAAGAAAATAAAGATGTTAACTTGAATCCATCAAACAGTACATAGTATTTGGAATTGAATTCACAAGCTTCCTTCAATGTTACTGTCATCCTCAAATAAAATATTCTTAATAACTGTTAAAATAAAGAACACAAATGTTACTATCATTTTCAAAATGAAATTTCATAGTAACGGAAATAAATGAGTATATATATAAGAGAAACGTAAAATAAAATAACTAAAATTATAAATTATAAAATAATAGTAAAAAAATTAATTAATGTAGACAGGCGTTTCCACTGTTCTCCAATGGTATTACATGCACGATAATTATTGATGGTACCACATCCTCGGGATGCTAATTGTTATAAACAACAAAAATATATAGTCAACACAAACGTCCAAAATATATATATATATATATATATATATATATATATATATACTAATTATCTTCAAAATATTTATATTTTTTAAAGAAAATACATTTAGTAAATAAATAATGAAAGAAAAGTATAATCTGTAACATCAAACAGAAAATAAATCCCATAGTTAATAATTTACTATTATCACAATAAACATATATTTATCTTTTACAATTGTTTAATTCAACAAAATATATAATCTTATTTTAAACAATTTTCCACTCCAAATATTATATATATCATTTAAGAAATTATACTTTAATCATTTAAAATATTTTTGGCATAGAAGACTTATTTCCATGGGATCAAAGTAATTTAATAAAACTAAATGTCTTTATTATATATAATCATAAACAAACAATTAACATTTTATATTAAAAGATACATTACATTTTTTAGTATGTAAACTTCTAACAATGTTAGAGTAGTTATCTTTTCTATACAAAATCAATATAAACAGTAATGGTGCAATATATATATATATATATATATATATATATATTTGTTTTCAATAATTAATATATAAATCTACATAGTTTAGACTATTAGTTTTTATTTAATGAGCTTTTATATTCAATGACTAAATCACCAAAGTAATATCTTATGTATCATTTTTTACTCATTCCCTCAAAATATTATAAAATTGATTATGTTATTTCAGTCTCTTATATCAAACCAAAATACCACTGAATTGAGTTAATTTGTTTAATCACATTAATTCAATCATTATATCAAATTTTTGAACATATAAACTAACTAGAAAAATAATTCAATGGCACCTTCTTAACAACATAATTAATAACACAAACTTACCAAATACAAAAATATACATATCTACATTCTCTCAATTTCAAATAATATATTTTGTGAAATTCCCTTGTCTATAAATAGTTCGTTTAGAATGAAGTATAAAACTTTCACGTACTTAATAAAATTAATTAAATCAACCTATTTTAACTTATAATTTCTTGTTTTCTCAATTCTGTAATCTAAGCATAGAAAAATAATGATCAATACTAAAACTTATAAAATATAAAAGAAAAAAAAATTCTAAAAAAAATTGTATAATAAATAAAAAATAATTTATTTGAATAGTATTTTTATAAGACATAATTCTCCACTTAATAAATTATTCATCAAATAATTTTAATTTATCAAAACAAAGTTTTCATTCACATGCGAAGCCCATCAAAAGAAAGTCCATTCTTGTAATTTCACACGGTAAAAAACAACAATTGTTAGACACGATCGTGAAAAATGTCTGAAAAAGAATCTCTGCAAACATTAACACAGTGTTTTTTCCTTCGCCAATAACATGTTGTTTCGGAACATCTACCTAGGCAGTGACAGTTCAAAAAAATTTTAATTTTTAGTGTAAGAAAAATACTACTTTTGTATAAATTATATATTACAGCATAATTTAATAAAAAATTAGTTTCTAAAATTCATTAATTTAATCTAAAAAACATAATTTAATATTAAATTAGCTCTGGATGATTATTTATCAACGGACAAAATAATTTCATAAAACTTAATTAATATAACAAAATCATTATATTTTTCACATATTAGAAACTAAACCAATTTTGCTGAAGTAGTACAACTTTGCACATCTATAAAAAAAATTGATTACTTACTTTAAATTATATCTAATAAGTTAAAAACATTATTAGAAATAATGATTTGTAAAGTATTAATTTAATAATTATAATTTGTACGCGAATGACGAAATTTTATTTTTCTAGTAACACAAATTATTGTCTATACATTCTTAAAGGAAATAATGAGTTACTTTTATTTATTTTATTACTATATTAAATAATTTATAATAATACATCGAAGTCATTTCTAAACATTTTCTTGTGATACTGTTTGTTTTTAAATCAACCCTAGACAATAATTAATTTTATTTCTGGTTATTAGTAAAAATAAAAAATATTATCCTTTTACTTTATTATTTTTCACCGATATATACCTCCCTTCTTCACCCACCCACCTCAATCAGAAAAAACCCATCGCTCTCACAAACCACTTTGTCACTCTCCATCACAGTGCCACCCTTTTCTTGTTCTTCCTCTTCAATGGAAATCAAACAAGAACTCTTGAAGTTCAGGTACCAAATCGGAGGCGCACTCCTTGTGTGTCTCACGATCCTCTCTTTCATCTACCTGGCACCCAGGTTACTCACCCTCTTGGCCTATTTCTGGCCTCTCTTTCTCTCCACCACCCTCTTCCTCCTCCTCGTTATCTTCTTCGCCAAAACCCAAACTTTCCCCAACTCCGACTCTTCCATTTCCAAACCTGCCGAGGAGCTCCTCCACTACGTCGCCGGCCACCATGACCCACCGCTCGATGCTGACAAGTCCGATTAGAAACCCCAATGAGAGAAAATGTCTGTTCTTGTAAGAATTAAACCCTCAATTTATTTTGCTTGCTTTCAATTTGAGTACTTTTAAAATATTTTGTTTTTAGAATGACCACACACTTTTTGTAATTGAATGGTATACTTATGGGTATGATGTTGACTATGTTTAATTTTTGTGATAGAATCTGTCTTACATTAAAGATTTTTTTTTTTTTTGAAATTCAATAAATTTACTCTACATATCAATTTTTGTGATTCTGATTGAATCGGTACAATTTTTTTTTCTCAGTTATTGTTATCTGTTCTCAACTTTACTTTTTCTTGTTGTTTTTGTTACTTACTTTTATTCTTTACGCAGATGAATTGATTGAATCTATGTCTGTGTGTGGTGTGATTGTAATGTAATTTTTGTTTTGTTTTAGTTCATTCGGTGATGATTTTTTTTTTTTTTTTT
>Ga0209489_104374_pt1 | contig 26115 bp, 10 predicted proteins | sample SiratrowhiteBW_FD_187527 | JGI IMG/M metagenome (GOLD analysis project Ga0209489, IMG submission 187527) | Root nodule microbial communities of legume samples collected from California, USA - Siratro white BW (SPAdes) (version 2) | ecosystem: Host-associated > Plants > Roots > Nodule | place... | reverse complement strand
TATATATATATATATATATATATATATATATATATATATATATATATATATATATATATATATATATATATTTACGGATATTTGTAACTTTTTTTAATAAAACTATTTACAACTTTATCATATAAAATTAAATAAAAATTTAATCTTAAAATATAATTTTAGAAAATTATATGATAAATATTAGTACAAATAAATGTAATATTTATATAAAAAGACTTTGAATAAGTTAAATTTTGTTTTAATTTTATAAATCTAAAATAAAATATATATCTATAAAATTAAATCATAAATAATTATTGATATTCTTCTCATACACAATTTTTTCAAATATCAAAATAAAAATTACAAATATAGATAAAAATGTACTCGAGGTTAGACATTACACTACTTAAACATGTCATTTGTGAATGTTCATTCTCTTCAGTCTTTCAGGAAAATATATACGAAAAAATTTAACATTAATTCACTATGAGTCAATGTAGATAAAAAGATCATATCATTATTTTTAATCTAAAATCTTATATGTCTAGGTCTTTTTTATATAAATGTGCTCAATTTTTATAACATTATTTTCCATTCAAAATCTTGTGATAAATTTAAATTTACACTTAGATTCTTAATTAATTGAATATGTTTTTTTTTTTAATATAAGGGTGGATTTTGCCTGCAAATAATATTTCCTAGCATGATTTTACATATCTAATTGACTGCCAGTTTAGAATTTTTTTTAAAGCAGAAAGAAAGTAATATAATTTTTGCAATATTTTTAATAATTCCTTTTTCTCTTTATTTTTTTATCATACAATTTATTTGGTCTCATTTGTTTCTTTTTTGTAATTTCTTATTCTCCTCCGAATTGTAAAACAAAGGGATAATTTCTGAAGAGGAAACGATCGCTTCAAAATATGATTGTATGCTATATTGCACAAAAAAGGAACATGTACATGCCTGATAATATCTGATTAATCATTGATCCCATAAAATTTGATATACCAGCAGTTAAGCCAGTTTCTACATAAACTGAAATTATAATTAATTACCCTAATCCCTCCCTCACCCAAAAAATTAAGAAGAGGATGTGAAGTTGTCAACTTCACCCACTGCTGACTTTACTCTTCTTTTGTTATTCCCAAAAGGTAAATATTCACCCAAAAAGAAAGTCACGTTGGAATTTACAAAGGCATAAAATTTGGCCTATTATTTAATTGATATCGGGTTACTTTAATTTCTTCCTTCTCACTGGTTTAAGATACCCCCACATGCTACAATGTTTCCAACCAAAACATGAGACCCAAAGGTACTCCAGAATAGTAAGCATTGAACTTGTTATCCTTAAATTATAAAGAAAGTAAACCATTACCCCAGACACTATAGTTCGACCATAATATATAAAGTGATGTATTGTACATATTAATATTTAATATATGGATTATATATATGTTAGAGGCATACTAATTAATTACCATGCATTCTATTATTTGATAAAATTTTATGCGAACTTCTGTTCCGGGCTGAGATGAAAGGCCCAAAGACACTCTAAGCAGGTCCAGAAACCTAGTGGGCCAGTGGCCCAAAACACATAACAATTAGACTTGGAATTCCACAAAAAATAATGCCTATAATGCAAAATTATAACCGATTTTTTTTTTTTTTATAAAATCATCTGAAAATCAAGAAAAAGGAAGGATATAGACGAATCATGCATGCATGGAGGAAAGGCGCCAAGTATAAAAGGAACACGAGAAAAGCCTAAAGTAATTTTTTTTTTTCACTCTTATTTACATCTACCCATAGTCCTTTTTTATTTTACCAAATAAAAAAATATCAGTGAATAACTTTCGAAAGACATGTTCCTAATACATCTAGACAAATACATAACAAAAAGCACTTTTGACGCGCTAACTTTATATCTGTCTCATACACGACCAATAATTGGTAGTTTCAAAACATGCAAACCAAAGACATGAAAACTGTTGAAGATTCACACTCACATATAAGTGATTCACTTGCTAAAGCCATTGGTTATACCTGCATTTTGTCGTGAGTACAGAGTGCATAGCACCCTTTAATTTACCTTTCCCTTATTCTAACACGTTCTTCTTTTTAATTACTTTTTCTTTCTGGTATGTTTGCCTAGTGGTTCGGTGACGTGGATTTTTCTTCAACCTAGAATCGATTCTCATGCCATGGTGTACTTGTATTTTAGAACTCGAGCAAAGTGCACATGATTATATAAATAATACTTTGCTAACCATAGTTTTTTAACAAAGGTTATTGCTTTCTCTTAATTAGACCCATGAGTAGGAGTAGGGTGATGAGGTGATATGTATTTCAGAGAAAAGAAGATGAAAAGAGGAACACAAGGCGAAGGAGAAGTAGTATCAAGGGATTCTAAGTGCCAAGACTGTGGGAACCAAGCCAAGAAGGAATGTTCATATTCAAGGTGCAGAACTTGCTGCAAGAACAAAGGGTTTCAGTGCCAAACCCATATCAAGAGTACTTGGACTCCTGTGGATAAGAGGCGTAGCAAGGAGCAGCCACCCTCACCACACAACTTTCACGGAGATGTTCCTCAAAAGCACAACCAGATCAATCCATGTTCAGGTTACTATTCATACACTTCAAACCAAAATCAAGATCCATGTATATCTCTCTATCTAGAGCCCTATATGAGTTGGAAATTTAGGTTTTTTATGTAGTATATCTAATTTTTTTTCATCACTATATGTGTATATATGTTGATCTAATGGTTTGAAGTGAGAAATGTTGATGGGGTGTTTGTAATTTATGAGAGTGTATAAATATCAGCAACAAGGCGTGAAATTGATGTACGTACATGTTATAGTTTCAGGTTTAGAGATGAAATTTCCTGGTGCTACGAATTCGATGGCTGTGTTTCGGTGCGTTCAGGTTCGGTCTATGGATGATGCGGTTAACGAAGTAGCGTATCAAACATCTGTGAACATTGGGGGGCATGTGTTCAGTGGAATACTATATGATCAAGGTCCTGAACAAGGCTATAATAACAAGGGTGAGAGTTCCAATAGCCTTGTTGATGAACAGCAGAATAATAATCATCTTGGTCTCATGAATAATGCTTCAATCCACAGTAGAGATAGTAGTGGTGTAACTATAGCTTCTGCTGGTCACGGTGACCCTCTTTTTCCTCCACCAACATATCCCTTTCCTCTTGCTTCCTTCAGACCCGGTATGCCATATTTCACATACCCTAGATCTTAGTTTGTTTCTTCCATAATCATGAAGAACAGTGCATGGAATTGAAGGCATTTGGATGAGGAAAAGATGAAACTGATTGAGATTTCGGCTTTGGTGGATAGAAATGCTTACTACTTACTTCAGCTAGCTAGGTAGCCACCTTTGTACTTGCAGCATTTTATTAATGCACAAGTAAACACGCAACTAGAAACAAATTAATTGATTATTAACTGATAGAGGTTGTTGTTTTGTGGTTGAAAAGTCGAGGACTGAATTTGTTCCTATTATAGTTTTGATGTGTAATTTAGCATGTGGCCGCCGCTAAGTTTGGCAGTTTTGTCCTCTTGCTTTGCTGCTATCATTCACTTTTTAGATTTTTGTTGATGATAATGTTTAGTTCCTGAACTTCACTCCCTCATTATTCTGCCACCTTGATGCATATATGGGACTGTCTTATAAGAAATTGTTTATAAAAAGCAGTATATGTGCATTGATAGTGAAAAAAGTTACACTGAAACTATAATTTATTTGTCTTGATTATGTGTATTAAACTTGAAAATTGGTATAAAAAAAATTGGTGATGTGTGTGGTGTGAGTAGGCTGCATCAAACCCAAAGTTTGTGGATGAGAACATGGACACATGATAGACGTATGACTAAAAGAGACAGCGTGCCGCTTGGCAGATGAGGACTTTCCGGAAAAACTACAAAATTGGATTCTTTCCTTTTGATTTAGTTGCACTTACCCTTGAATATACTTGTCATGGCTCTTTTGTCTTTAGAAAATTGTTATTTTGATGTTCTCAAAATTGAAAGTTTTTAGTTATTTAACGATGAGTTTAATTCTCATATTAATTAAGAATAAGAAAGTTGAGTATCATACAAGTCTCATATTGAGTAAGAATAAGAAAGTGAAGTAACATATAAGAAAGAAGATCCACAAATCCAATATCTTAAAAGGTTGAAAGTGATATTATTTCTTTGTGTGGGTTTGGTTCAGTTTTCGTTGTAAAATTTCTCCACTTTTATCTCCTCGAATTAACATATCTCGATATAACTAATAATATATCAATATATTTTTAAGATTTGTTTATTTATATCTACTAAAAATTAACATAAATATAAATTAAGTATAAAAAGTTTGAACTTTTTATGTTATTGGAAAAATAGACACAATAAGTCATAGTCTTAGTTTATATATGTAAGTTATTTTCATAATCATCAAAGTTAGATTTAAAAAATATTATTTGTCTTTAGTCATCTTTTTCTTTGCACGTTTCAAAAATAAAACATGCGTGATGGTGATTGGCAATGTCGTGGTAATGGTCTCAGTCTTAGGGTGATGTGTTCTTTAATTGTCCCATTGTGATGGTTTTGAGATGGCAGATAAAACATACAAAAGTAAAGAGCAAAAACATAAATAAGAAGAACACAAAAAAGAGAGAAAATTAAAAAAAAATCATAAAAGAAAGTATCATTTCTTTGTTAATTTAGAAAATATTTCATATGTGAATTTAATTTAAAATCGACATGGAAAGTCAACTTCACATGTGGATTCCAAATTGAACTAATAAAAAAAATATTTTTTATATTAGTTAAAATTTTAATTAAAATTAAATTTTATATCTCAGTCAAATAAAAAATAATATAAAAAGTTTTATCTTATTTATAAGTTTGTCATCCTCCTATATACTATCATTAATAAATTCTAATGGTTATAAATTATTACTAATATTATTTTTACACTAGTGATACGTAGACTACCGTGTTTTTAAATTTGGTTCGTATCACACTAATGAAGAAAGAAGAAATAAAACAAAAAATGGGCACAAACAAATAACACGAGCACATTGGACAAAATAAATGGAATGAAAAATCAATTTGAGACCCCAGCAGCAAGAACTTGTGACAAAGAAAAGAGAATAAGATCACATGAATTCCAAATATCACAGTTAGTTGTCGTTTAAATGAAAAAAAATGTTTTTTATTTTTATTTTAACATGATTGTTTACTAGTATAATTATGTCACGTTATTACTATGTTAATCATTGTACGGATCACAGAACAAAAAAAGTTACTTTAGATGCATCAGATGCCTTGCCATCGCAATTATAGATTTCAATCTTCTCCTAAACACTTTTTAGAAATCAAATTAACACACCATTTCCAAATTCATAATTGCGCACAAATTACATATGTAATTAACATCACTACTTTTATTAAGAGTCTCATCTTAAAATTTATTTCAATCATATATAAATGTCGGGCAGAATATGTTTAGATTATTTAAGTTTAGATTCAATTGATAAATTAAAAAAATATCACACTATTTGAGTCACTTATAAATGAGTTTCTTATTTTTTTTAAAATATTGTGTCGTTCAAATCACGGTGTGAAATTAAAAGTTGACATCTAATACTGCTACTAAAAAATATAGAAAAATCTAAAAAAATATGCAATGAGGCTACGTAACTAGCAAATCATGTAATTGAATCAAAAGTAATGTTTGAAAACATAGTTGAAAACAATACTTACATTTCCAAAATTTACATGTCTCTATCTTAATTTCCATGATCATTTAAATGGAAACAATTTTCTATCATTGTTTTATATATCATGATAATCAATAAATTATAAGACAAATTATTAAAAACTGTAGGATTGTATTCACACAAACCAATATTTAGTCATGTTGACGATTATCTATATGTAGCGTTAGTAAAAAAAAAGCAATTATGGTTTGAAGATATACATGAACAAGAAGTAATGTAAAGGAAGACAAACTTTAATGTAATCTTTTAAAGAAATCTTCCAAGATTTATAACAGGTGTATAACTTTTAAATGTATTTTAAAATATAAGTTTATTAAAAAATTAATTCATATGTTAAGTACAACTGTATCTATTTGATGGAAGTTATACTTTCATACAATCTTTCACTAATATTTCACTAATAGAAGAAAATTAAATTTCAAGAAAGAAGAGTAAAAATTAGGATTTTAATTTTTTTTATTAATTTTATAGAAATTGTATAGATATACTTTCTTCTTGTGTTTGATAAGATTTTGTAAAGACTTGAATGGATTATAATTGAGCCTTGTTAGACGACCAAATTCATGGTAAAAATCCATATCAAAACTAGTTAAGAAAAGAAAAGAAAAAAAAAAAACTTAGATGAAATCCCACAATAGGCTAATTTTAAACCAAAGCCTTCTGCAACCTTGTATACGTATAAATATTTTCTTAAAGACCCATTTGATTCATGAAGTGTCAAGGATTGAACATTTATAAATAAGAATCATTGGTACATGTACATCTCATTTTATGAATGAAAATTGATTTAATTGAATATTTATCTTATTGTTTTTATTGAGAGTAATATTCTTATAATTCTCTTTTAAGGAAAGTAATTTTCTCCTAATTACTTTGTTTGCTTCCATCAATATTAATCTATTTTCATTTTTATTTCATAAAATTTACTTAAACCTTTAAAGTGTATTGCATGCAACTTTCTGCTGCTAAACTAATGACTAATGTCCTCGTTTACAACAAGCCTACACATTATTCATCTATTTTCACTTATCTAGATTTATGATTCGGCTTCAACAGATTCCACAAACTAGAAAATACATTTTATTAACATCTCTCACTGACATTTTTTTAACCATATAAGTTCCTCAATTAATCTAGACGAAGATCATTTTCTGTGTCCTAAATATATAGTTTTACCATTATAATTACAAAGCCAATTTCAAAATTTCACTGTTTTTTCAGTTTCATTCATATGACTTGCTCTTCTCTTTTGTGGGCCAAACATGTCGTATAAGCATTGTAGAAATTCACACACATAGCGGTTCTTGGTTCAATTTTTTAGGCCAACCTCTCTCGTTGGCAAAACCAAATTCATTTAATTGAAGAATGTAATATTTTGTTTTGCCTTGCCGCCAATGTTGTACTTGGTTTTGTAACCATATTTGTGAAACAACCTTCACGTTTTTGAATGAAACCGTGACTGCCTCTCTTCCGTAGATGAAAAAAATGTTGCTATTTAATTTCAATTCCAAAGTGCATTTACCTTCATTTCAATCCATCTTTCTCCCTCTGTTTTTTTTTTTTTTTTTCCACTGCACCGCTCTGTTATTCCTTAATAGTGAACCAAACTGCATTGCACCCAAATTACAGTCCAATCCATCTTTCTTCCTCTGTTCTTTTTTACCACCACACCGCACCCAATCATTGAACTGATTTCAAATACAGCTTCAAACTCCTTTATACCTGTCAATTCCCAAAAATGGTCCAGGTAAAGAGTTATGTATTTAATAACCATGTTTGCTTGCTTTTGAAATCAATTATAATTTTCCCCACTCTTTAACCCTTAGTAACATTGTTCTAAAATGTTCTAACTTTTGTAACTTATTTACTAATTTGTACAAATTATTTGCTTGCTTCATTCTATTCTCTAACCAGATGTAATATTTTCATTTATTACGATGACTGTATGATTTTGGGTTGCTAAGTATCAGGAGGCAAATCCTACCGTTTATACCATAACATTTCTTTTTGCTGTATGTTTGGTGATTGGGGACATGACATATGTTTGGTGATTGGGAATATTAGCTTGTCATGAAAATTGTTCTGAACAGCTAAACGCAAAGTAAATGCTGCAGCAGGAGGACATTTAGGTAGATTTTCTTCATCTTTTGATACCTGTATTCTGCCATGTACGTGTACCTGTCTTCAACTAATGTTGGCTTTTTCGAATGTTTGGAATTGTAATAGCTCAATGAAAACATTTTGCCGCAGGACGAAGGTTAATGTTGCATATATTGACTAGTATTTTTTATCGCCACATGTAGCTACTGTGTAGCAAATAATTATGTTATTGAGGACAAAATTCAAAGGGTGTATAGTGCCTACTCAATACGCTTGAGAATATCTTGGTTACTTGTGCTCTTGTGAGTGGAGATCACGCTCTCAAGATTAAGAGTGCTAGAATCCTTTCAGTTAGTAGATATTTTTACTGTTGGATAATCAAATTTTATCTGTTATTCACTAGATGAAAATCTTAAAATTTTTGTTGATTGATTGCAAAAGCCATAGATTCACATATTAGTCCTTGTTGTTTATGTCACCGAAACACCCAAATCCCTTTTTTCAGTTCCCCACCGGCATTGTTCACATTTCATGTATCCTCTATTCTCCACTCCCATTTTCATATTTTTCTTCCTCTTATTCTCTTCAATTTTTTTTCCTTCATTGTTTTGAAACTCACAAACTCCTTGCACCCGAGTTACACAAGCACGGATTAGGTTATTTGAGTGAAGAGGAATAATACTCATGTCTTAAAAGTCTCTATTTGAGTCTCTTTGAAATAAAATCATCACCTATAAATCTAGAGGAATATGTTATGACATAATTCAGTACTGGTTTTCTGTTGGGTGTTGGAATTTGAATCTTAGGTTTCTTATGGTTTGCTTGAAACCCTAAGCTTTATAAATTGGGGATTTTGATTAACCTTTTTATTTTTAAATGTTTAGATCAGTTAAAAAATAGTGATTCCTTCTCTTGACAACATTAGAAGACAGTAAATTTAAGAATAGTTTTTTATGATTATGTTTTTTACTAGCACTTGGGAACGAAGATAAGTATAAGATTTATGTTTACTGTTTTGGACTTTATTCTTCAAGGTTCTTAATAGCTTTAATGTAATATGTTACGTGTGGATTATGATTTCTCCTCATATGTTCTATTATTTGATTCCCCTTAGTTGTGACAGAGGATGCAACCTATGGGTTGAGCAATCGTAGTTCTTACAATAATTGTTTGCTACAATGAAAAGAGAATACAGTCTCTGAGTTGAGTATTCATAGTTCTTATAAGCGCAGTTTGATGCCACAAATAGAGAGTGTAGCGTAGAGTTAAGTGTCTATATTCCTATAGATATCATTTCTCACAACAAATAGACAATGTGGCCTAGATTACACAGAAGAAAAAATGGTACGCTTGATTATGATTTCTATTACATTTCTAATGAGTTATCAAGAGAATAAATATTTATTTTACAAAGTGGGTTATGTTGTATTTCAATTGGTTTAATTATTATGCTTATTACACTGTGTGGCAAACAAAATCTACAAGGCTACACCAAAACTCATAGGCTGCATGCTCTCTTGGTTGCAGTAAACTGTAGTTATAGGAAGTCTGGGTGTATTCTCTCTTCGTGGCCTTAACCAGAGTTCTGTCATGGAATTCATGGTGAGAAGTAAAAAAGTTGACATGGAAAACATATTATCAAAATTACTAAGAACCATGCGTATCACAAACGATAAAGTATTTTCCATACCAGTTTTTATATTGATATTCTTGTTCACGTGCTCAATGATCATAGTAAAAAGGAACCTATATGGAAATTTAATTGCTTCTCCAAAAAGACTAGGAAAAGTGCCAATGGTAGATTACCTATTTAAAACTACAGGGAACAAAGTCAATCTGGTCCAATTCATGAGATGGAGCTACCAAGGTATTTGCTAATGAATTAAGCATTAAGAACAATAAATAAACGGTAGACAAAGTCCTAATTCAAAATGTATAGGGTTTTAAGGAAACCTCAATAATCATAATATTTAAATTTGGGGTACAAACACTGAAACTCTCATAAAGCAAAACAGGGAGCTGTGTTGTTTTTTAAGTGAATGGGGCGTTTCAGTTAATTTCTTTTTGGTGGCATGTTATGCATTGCCTTACTTACTCTCACTTAGTAACTATGTCTAAATAGGATGTTTTTACTGTGTGTTTTTAGCGGAAACTTGTTCCTTCACCCTTTATAAGTGCTGTGACGGTGTCTACGTACCAAACAAGGGTTTCGTTTCTTTTACCTAGTTTCCGCTCTGAACTGCGCCGCTCCATGTCAGGGCTGCAATATCAAATCCTGTGTAAAGATCAGACAAAGTAATATTCTTGAGCTTTGAGTGAGATCAATCCAATTTAGCCATAAATCTATATTGATCAAGAACAGAGATGATTTCACCAACCCTTGGTCGTGTTGTCCCTCTGAAGCCCACCTTGCTGAGGTTGTTGTCCCCATTTTCCACAACCCCTAACAGTGACACCGCCATTCTGGCTCGCCTGAAACACAAAGACTGGCTCACTCCAAAAGAAGCCACCACCCTCTTAACCTCCCTCACAGACCCTTCCTCCACCCTCTCCTTCTTCAACCTCTACACCTCCCGCAAGGACTTTGACCCCACCGAACCCTTTTGCACCACCCTCGTTGCCAAACTTGCCCAGGCCCAACACCTCAACCCACTCCTCACCCTCCACCACGCCCTCACCCTCCCCCGCCCCCAAAGACGCCATTTTTCTGATAACTTTTTTTTCGCCCTCATCAAAGCCTATGCACACTCCTTTCAGCGCGTGGACCACGCGCTTCGCACCCTCCAGGAAATGCCCTGCCCCCCTTCAACTCGCACATTCAACTTCGTCCTCAACCTCCTTGTCAACACTCGCCTCTACAGCGCGGCACACGACCTCTTCCTCCGGGGGCCACAGCTCGGCGTGGCACTTGATGCTTGTTCATTGAACATCCTCATCAAGGGGCTCTGTGCCCAGGGGGAGCTGAATGCAGCGTTTAGGGTGCTGGAGGAGTTTCCTGGTCTGGGGTGTGAGGCAAATGCGCGGACCTACGCGACGCTGATGAAGGGGTTGTGTGAGAGAGGGAGGATGGAGGAGGCTTTTGCGTTGTTGGAGAGGATGGAGGGTGGAAGTGTGGATGCTGATGTGGCGGTTTTCAATATTTTGATTGGGGGGTTGAGGAAGGGAGGGAGGGTGGATGAGGGGTGGAGGGTGTTGGAGGGGATGATGGGGAAGGGTGTGCGTCCTAATGGGGGGTCTTATAATGAGGTTTTGTGTGGGTTGGTTGAGAGTGGGAGGTTTGAGGAGGCTAAGAAGGTTGTGGAGAGGATGGAGGTGGAAGGTTTTGTGCCTAGTTTTGAGTCTTATAAGGGTTTGGTTAAGGGGTTTTGTGAGAGGGGGGTGGTTGGGGAGGTTGAGTGGGTTGTTAGGGATATGGTTAGGAAGGGCTTTGTGCCCAAGATGGGGATGTGGGGTAAGATTGTGCAATGTGCTCTTGAAAGGGAAGGGAGTTCTGGGTGCGTGGCTGTTGCTATTGAAGGTGTTTTGGAGGTTGACAAGAGGCCATGATATGATACAATTGGTCCTAGGATGTGTTTGATTTCAGTCAGCTCACATGTTGAGGTCACATTTGTGTATCATAGAGCCTAGAATCTATGTTTGTCGGGGGATTGCAAGAAATCCAGGTTTCAGTTCTAAAGTATGTCATATTAACTTGCTGCCTTGTTATTATTGTTTACATTTAATTGCTTTAGTATATCCATCCTAATATATATAAATATTTTGAATTTCTTGCTAGATAGGAACAACATTGTTTTGGATATTTGTGTACCATGTGAATATCTGTTTAGCTACAGTTTTGAGGTAATAATAACAGAACATCGACTATGGGGCTACTCTAATTTGGTTTCATTAGTTAGAAACTTTCTCTTAGTGGCCAATGCAGATAATACCACTAATAGCTCACATCAGACAGATTTTGAAAATTGATGTGGAGAAGTATGAATGCAACGACCTTTTTCCAAAAGGTATGGTGCATTTTTAATTGTTTTGATCACATAATGGGTCAGTCAATGTGTCTGTTAATGGTTTAATTATGCTGCTGTCAAAAGTGATGCTGATGTAATTGTGGCTGTATGGAGCCCTGTAGTAATTTTGTGAGGATTATTGCTTTAACATGTTCACTTCTCTGCTTTTAACTGCGAATCATCATTCTAAATATACTTATATTGAAGTTATATGGGGACAAAAATACTCTACTGAACGATGAAGATGAATAATCTATGTTGCAGATCCTGATCAAATAATTGCCCGGTTAACTGCTGAAGGTGGTTATTTGGTACTGGATATGATGTTTCCCTTACTCATCTGAGATCTTTTATGAGCCTATCTTTGAATCTATTCATAAAAAAAAAATTCATACATTTGTATTGATTGTTGTGTTGTTTTGATTTGGTGGTAGTTAAAGTGAAAGTATTATTATACTATACTATTATATTATATGTTGTGATATTGATTGGGGCAGTTGTAGAAAGTGATGAATATAGCAGGTACTTCTGATGACACAAATAGTGTGGTTTGTTCTCTTGGTGCAGCCATCGTGGTTGTGCCGAGCATTTCACTGTGCATGTGTCTACGTGAATTACATTACATCTGCAACTGATTTTTCATTTACTGCCCCTTATTATTACAATAATTGTGTCATTGTTTTAGTAAATTGAACTTAGTCAATCATAATATGTTCCTACACCTTGAAATTTTTGATTTAAATTTTTATATTTTAACGAGATATAAAATATTCTTACATAACATCAACCTATTTATTAGTGTGTTTATGAAGCTAAAAATTCATAGCAAAGGCAATGGGAACAACTATTCTAAAGAAGAAATTGTCCATACTGATATTGAAATTGCAGATCCAAAGTTGTACCAACTCGAAATAGTTTATGGAGTCCTTGGACACATGCAGGTCTTGTCAACATTCTTCCTGTCATCTGCTTATAATGGATATGAATGTAAAGTTTCCAAATTCCAAAGTCATTGGCCTTTTAGAGTGCATCAGCAATTCCTTAAGGTGATAGCTAGCAAACGAAATATTGTTATTTTAACTGATGTTCTTGCATGGGGAGGATTTGGAATTGTTGCAGGGCTTATGAAGTGCTGTTATAGAGTGGTAGCTACAACAATTGAAAGGAAAATAATACAAATCAGAGGATTTGCTACTAAGTGTGCATTGTGGCAGCTTTTGTATTTTTGTTTGCTTCAAAGATGGAGCTTTAACGTGAAAAAACTTGGAGACATCACAGAGATGACCTTTAGTGGTCGTTATGTTATTATGTTGATGTCAATCTTCTCAATATTCAATGGTTTGATCTATTATGAGTTTTTTTTCAGTTCCATTTGAACTCTTTTGGTCCTTCCGCCTATGCATGTTGTGACCTTTCTTGCAGGTAATCCTTTGATAAATAACATATCGTACTACCTTTTTATGTTTTTAGAAAAATTAGTTACCATCCTTTTTTTTTTTTTCCTTTTTCTAATCCTTTTTCCGATGCAGGGATGCTACAACTGTTGGCCTGGTAAAAGTGCGCTGCTCTTACCCATCTGGAGTGAACCCTGTATGGCATGGTACTAGAAGTGAATTACTATTTCTGAACTCATTGAAAATGAAAATGTCAATTCTTCTTGGGGTTGCCCAGATGAACCTGGGAATGATCATGACTTATTGCAATGCCAACTTCTTTGGCAGTGGTAGTATTACTTGTCTGAGAAGTGAAAACTTATGTGGATTTCTTTAGGGAAAGATCCAACATTCCTCTATTTTTCTGTATGCACAAGTTAGAAATAAAATCCTCTACATTATTGAGTAATTCTTCATGTCGACATTACAATAAAATCACGGAATTTCTGTCTGTGATTAAGAACTTGCTTGCTAATATAAAATCATCCATGAGATTGATTTAGTTATTTCAATATTTCATATTTCAGGTTCCGATTTATTCCCCAGATAATATCTATTTGGTTACCTATCTACTCGTGAATTGGTGCACTGGTTCTCAAGCTGATTTGTACCATACAATATCAGTTATATCAGTTTCACCACTGAGTGGTTGTTGTTACTCATTGTTCATTATCTACAATAATTTATTTTCCTCTCAAACCCAATCTGATGGCTTGATTGTTAACTAATTGTCAAAAAATTATTTTTTAAAAAAGAAGTTTTTAAAAAAAAATTACGTACAGTACAAATTTAATTATCAGGATTAAGAATTTTGAATTAAAAAATTAAATTAATTTATCTGATCAACTTTAAAAAAATGAATCAATTCAAACTTCGTTTAAATCTCAAAAAAATTCACATCTAAACGCAACTGAAGAATATATTTCCACTTTAAATGCGAGAAATATATGTTGAGATTTCTCGCGGATATATGACAGTTTTGTCAATGCATGTGACTTGTTTTATAAAAGTTAACAATAATTAATGCTTTATTTTAGAGTGTAAAGTTTGGGCTTTAGTTTTATGTTTAAATGGGCCATGATTAAAACTTGTACGAGACTTCCATGAATGGCGCTTGCACAGGTGCGTGTTTAAAGAAGAAAATGTTGAGTACCCTACAAGAGGGCCAAGAAATAGTTGAAGTATTAAAGAATTATAACAGAAAATTGAATATTGGTACTATAGCCTACAAACAACATCAAATGGTCAACATTCATAATTTCAGATGTCTTTGTCTCTTTAAAGTGGGGTATGGCAGTGTTACATTATTGCCCCAGATGGAATGCCCTAGAACGGAGAGGAATATTGTTATCCTTTTCTCAATTCAAAAGTTTAAGCGAGTTCAATTTTGAAATTTGGAAGTTGAAAGGACACTTATACATTTATAAATTCAATCCATAGAGATATTAATTCTGGTTTCGTGATGTTGGTATGAGCAGTTTTAGAAGGAAAAATAAGAAATAAGTAATTGATTTTTATAGGTTAAGTTTAAATTAATATTTGATAGTTTCAATTGAGCTTCTATTAAATATTTTTTCTTTCTATTGAGTGCTAAAAATGTTTTGTATTTTTGTAAAAATGTTGAAGAAAATATTACCTACCTGCAATTAGAGTGGGGTATACGGAGAGTTACTTCCATTAAGTTTGATTAAATAAAATATGAAGAAATGATTTATTTATGTTTATACCTGAAAGCTGAGGAAGTATTTAAATAATCCTTACTCATTAATTGAGTATTTGATTATTAGTGTCTACCAATCAACACCAACGGGTCAACATTCGTCAACATTCGTGACTTGTAAGCCATTTTGAACTCAGGAACAGAATGCCCTAGAATCACCCATTAAGCATAGTATTATTAAAGCCTTCATTAGAAATGTTTCAAAATTAAAATTATTTACTTTCTAAAACAAAACAAAGCCCAAACCAAATTAAACTATTTCAAATAATGTACAATCTCAATTAATTATTGGATTGGGAATTAAACTCATCGATATGGACATTGGCGGGGAGTTCTATATCCACGCAATCAACAACTATGAGAATTCATAAAAACGGTAAGGACTGACAATTATTAAAAAAATAAATTCTAAAGCACAAAACTAGTACATTATTTAATTAAATTTCTTTCCATACATATCTTTTTTTTCAAACAAAGTTATGAAAGAGAAAGAAGGAAACCTACACAAACTTTTGTATATGCAAGAGATACATACACAATAATAATAAAGTAAAGTATGCATCAAGAACCACAAAACACAAGAAACCCCACAACGCTTTGATATGATGAAATGAAAACAAAGCACACCACAATCATCTCCAACAAACCCCACAAAGAAGAAGCCTTGTCTCAATCTCAGTGACCACCACTCTCCTTTTCCTTCTCCTCCTCTGTCTTGGAGTGGTAACCAGGGAGCTTCTCCTTTATCTTCTCCAAGATACCTTTCTTCTCCTTCCCCTCTCCTTCATGTTCTGATGAGGTGGCAGCAGCCGCAGCAGGTGCTGGAGGAGAAGCTGTGGCCTCCTCACTCTTCTTGTGCCCTGGTAGCTTCTCCTTAATCTTGTCAAGGAACCCCTTCTTTTCCTCAGTTTCCACAACCTCAACCTTCTCAACTGGAACACTCGTGTCTTCCTTGTGATGATCCTCTACTTTCTTCTCCTTCTTCTTCTTCTTCTTTTTCTCCCCATCTTCTCCTTCCTCCTCGCTTGACTGCACACACACACAATCAAAACCACATTAGTATTTTAACAAAACCCAGATTGGATCAGTATAAATCTTTATCTCACAAATAATTAAAGGACATCATCAACAACACCCACATGAAAAGATCCAAAATTTTTTTAAAAAAAGTTGACAACGTGCATAAGAAGTTACATGTATGAGTTGGTTTGAGGCTATTCCTTTGATCAGCTACGATGAACCATTTACACACATATACATATATTTTGCATGCAAATAAAAGGAAAAGAACAGAAAAACTTACGGAGCTAGAGCTGCTGTCAGATCGGTGAAGCTTTTCCAAGAGGCTGTGCTTCTTCTCTCCTTCCTCCTCCTTCTTCTCCTCTGACACTGTCACCTTTTCAAACTCGGTGACGATCACCTCTTCCTGAGGCTTCTCCTCTTCCTTTTTCTTCCCTAGGAAGTCAAAAACTCCACGATCCTGGACCTCCACCTCACTGCTCTGAGGGGTCTCATACTTGTTCTGGTTTTCCTCTGCCATGATCGGATCAGTGACTGAGATGAGAAGAATAAGAAAAGAGTGAACGGAAGTCTAGGCGTATAACTTAGCTGGCACTGCAAAAGCAAAGTGATGAGAAATGAAGTGAATGTGATGATTTTAAGGTGAAAGAGTGGGACACCATTTATACATCCCATGACGCGCACTATCCGCGATTAAAAAAATAAAAAGGTGGTAACCGACGTGTGGATTAAGTTAAGGAAAATAAGAGTTCTCTCACTCTTTCTTTCACGCGCCATTAATTGCAACTCTCTCCGTTCACGCGTATGAATTTGCCTCCAAACCCAGCCTCGTGCATGTGTTTGATATACAAAATCTTCTTAATTCATTTTCTTTAAATTATTATAAAGGTTGAGTGATTTAATTAACGATTAAATTTATTCATCACCGAAGTGATAATTTTTTTAACAATAAGTTATGTCGTATTTTAAAATCATTGAAACACTGTTTTCGTATTTTTACTTTTATTACAATTATCGAGATGACATCTTATTTTTTTATTTTTAAAATATTTATAGAGTAAAAATTAAATATATATCGTGATTATTTTCCATTTAATTAATTATTTATGTTGAGATAAGTGGTTTATTTATCTTATTTACTAGACTATTGACTATAGGAATAAAAGTATTTTAAATAAAAAATAATTAATGTATTTACATATAGTTAAAAATTAAAATTTTAATAGTAAAATGTAGGATATATTATATCCTATATAAAATTATGAAGAAGATAATATATTGTTGAATAAAATTATAAAAAGCTGTGATCATTTTTTTTAGTACATCCATTATTCATCTTTTTGAATAAAAAATGTGTTATATATTTTAAAAACATAAAATTTACAATTCATGCTAAACTCATATCACAACTTATATATCATCCTTCTACTAATCTCACTTTTAAGTACTTTGGTTACATGCAAAGGAACTATTGAATAAATGAAACGTTTATTGATGATTTAACAAGTTGAATAATAGAGCGAGTGAAGCGATTGTCTGAGGGAGTGCGAGGGTGGGAGAAAAGAGAGGGAGTGATGAGAGGGGACAAATGGAAGAGGGACACGTGGAGGAACAACGTGGGAGTTGTCGCAGTGAGCAGAAAATGCCGACCTCGAAAGGATAAATATGTGAGAAGTCGGTGCGTGTGTGGCAGTTGCGTCGGGAATCACATTTCCGTACGACACTCCTCACGCTGGACGGCGACGTACTTTTTATCCCCTCCATCTCCGTTTTACTCTTCAAATTTTTATTTTTATATCGTCAAATCTTCATTTTGGTTCTAATTACTTGCTTTTTAATTTTTATTATAGTTTCCTTCTATTTTGATTATGTTCTCAATTTTTTAAAGGAGTTTCTGTAAATATTTTTTAGGCTCAAGTTAATAATAGTGTTGTAGAATAAATAGGATCGGATATCTTACATCTTGAGTTATCTTTTATTTATAAATAGCCTCACCTTAAGCATTAGGATCAGAGACTCCGTTTGTTAAGGGTTTTTATTTATACTTCATCACATGTTATGAGTGACAAATGGTTACAGGTTTCTTGTTAACAAAACGTTAAAATAAAATTTTTTGAAATCAATTAATTGGATATATCTTGATTGACTTGTGAAGAGATATATTGATCCGTTAAAATTATTTATACAATACAAATATAATATAGATATTCGTAATAATTGAGATTTGGGTATTATATAAACTTAAAAATTTATAAAATACTCTTTTAATCTTGTTATTATCTATTAAAGTATTTTTTATATTAATCTGATGTCGGATTAACTTTAACTTGAGAATTGGATAATCTTAATACTTAATAGATAAGTTCGACTATTTTAAAAAGAATTTTACTTAATTAAAGCTTGACTCATGCAAAGCCTAACTTAATTCATGTCAGATATTATCTTGGAGGTTTTGGGTTCTAACTTAAAAGCATCAACATTTATATAAATACTAATACAAAGAGAGTGGGGAGTGGTATCACTGTTGAATTATTGTACTATATCACTCTCACTTTGATATATTAATAGATGTTTTATATATACCTATGAGATTTATATAATATATAAAATATTATTTATAATTCGATAGGATATTATGATATCAGATTTTGCTAAAAGGAATCACTTCATAAAAAAATCACAACATTTTAAGAGAATGGTCTCAAACTTTTAACAAAAGATATTTTAGGAAAAAAAGTGTTGGTTTGAGAAATTTATATTTTCAGTAATAAATTTTTTAAAGTAATATTCTTAAGAATAATGGCATTGTTGTACTAATGCGCTTGAATCTATTACTAAATTTTTATTATATAGTTTTTAGTTGGTTAATTTTAATAACATTAAAATAAATAATTATGAATATATATATATATATATATATATATATATATATATATATATATATATATATATATATATTCACTTACAGAATTAAATATAAAATGCAATGTTTGTCTTTTTAATTAACCTCTTGAAATTATTGTCAACTTTTTTATATACTTATTTTACTGAAATTTTTCTATGTTGGTGTTGGTGGTAAGATTCAGAGAATTAAAGTTAAGTAATAATTATTTATCTGGTCAGTATAAGTAAATATTAGGATAAATGTTGATTTTAGATTTGAAAATCTAAAAAAAATCAATTAATTGGATTGTATTTAAAATTTAAAAATATAGATTTAACTTTGATTCATTAAGATAGACTTAAAATGTTTGTGAAATAAATTTAAATATTTAAATTTGAATATCTGTTAGATTGATTTTTTTTTTTTAAATCTAAAATCAATTATTACCTGTTTTGCTTTTGATAAGAAATTTTACCATTTTAAAAACATCTGAATAGATTAATTTTAAATTATTTTAATATTTTATTTATATAAAACAATTCAAATTTATTAAATTTTAACTTTTTTAGATAAAATATTTCCATTAATACGAAAAAAATATAAATATAATATAATTAATAATAATTAAAAATATCGAAACTAATAATTTTGATGATACTTTCCAGACAAAATTATATAAATATTTTTTCAATTAACATCATTCAAAACTATTTATAATTAATATCAACTACAAATATTTAAATATTAACTGAAATTACTTTTATGATATTGGTTATAACATTTTTTTCAACTTTTTTTAATTTCAACTAAAAGATAAACTAGATTAGATTAACTTTAGTGAAAAAGAACATTTACTTACATGTATAAAAAAAATGTTAACACCTAAACCTCACCCAAGTTGCTTTTAGTTAAGCACACAACCCCCAACCAAAATTAAACCAATAAAAGAACACATATAAAGACATAAATTATAAGAATTTCAAAATCTTATATTTTAAATAAAAAATAAAATTCTTTAATTTTAAGTGATTGAATTACTTATATAAAATTCAAGAAACTTTTTTTTAGATTTATTATCCAAGCAATATATTTTTTAAGAAAACATTTTTAAATTTCTATAAAAAAATTAAAAAAAAAAGTATTTTCCAGTTTCCCTGGACATTATGTCGAATGGAGACACTATTGGCATGCAATCCATGTCTGAATGGGAAATCTATCCAGATTGCTGCCTATGTTTATGAGTAGAAAGAAAGAATTAAGTGTCTACTGCTCTCATAAATAAGTCAAAATACTTTACAACAGTTCGTCCCAGTCAGAACAAGGACCAGAAGACCAGAAGAAAAGAGACAGAATCTACACTATATAATTACATACACAGGTCCTCCACTTCCGAAGGAAACTGCATGAGTACTCCAACCAAACATGTGAAAGTGGACGAAGGACTACAACCATGTGAAAGTGAACGAAGAACTACAACTTACTAACATAACTTTGTCTCTGTATTTGTCTGGCCCCTACCCAGGATTAGAAAAGCAAGATATCCAGTACATTCATTATAGATCTAACTCATTTTATGATGCTTTATATACTATCACACTATTGCCTACGACGGCGTTTAGTGTCCACCTGCAATACCAAGCAACACAGATATTAATACATCAATCCTATTTTACATGAAACTAGTCTCTCATGTAAATCCTTATAATGACCAACGGCATTCAACTTCAACAATGTGCCTAAGAAAAAGAATCCAGATATCTACATTATTCAGGTGGTCAAAGCTGATAATTCTTATGTGAGATATCATGGCAGGTCTCCATAAAAGTACAACACAAATAAAGTGGTAGTACTACCATAGTACTGTTCGTAGGCATTCAAGCCATCCGAAATGAAGTCCTAAGATTCACAGGAACCAGGAAGCAACGTTCAGTTAAGCAAAAACAGGATTAGAAGAAGATACGAAATACCAAATGCATGTCAGTCACAACAACTTTTGTTATTTATCAAACGAAAAATTAATTTGCAATGGCACTGATTCTCTTACTCAATAGGTGACTTTCTAGATACAAATGAACCAACTGATAACACACATCTGACCATGAAAGCAAGCACAGGATACTGAGGATATAATCATTCGACAATGGAATATAACTTAGCAAACCAATAGATGACAGATGAAGATATCAACTTCTACTAAGCTTCAGTGGGTCGATTCAATGGTGTAAAGTTCTGAAAAGCGAAAACAAAACAACTCACGTTATCAAACAACAGTTATATGAAATACCTTTGTATCTGAGTGTCTAGAAGCAGAGTGAGTGTTCTGCAACTTCTTTTGACCTTCCGCAGAGCAGCTTTCACAGAAGAAGTGGTCAAGTCTTTTGGCTTCTTCAACAGTCATATCTATGCAAGCAGGATGGAACCTGAAAAATAAACTAGCTCGCTGAAGACTGCATTCACTTGGCCTGACATCGGCAAAATAATGGGCACGGTGTTGCAAAATAAGCTTTTTTCATCAAATGCACAAATCCTCATGGGAAGAGTTATTGAATTAAAAAATATTCTATTTATCATGGTTTATGAACCAACTAATAGACCTAGATCTTAAAAAAGGCTTTCTAGTAAACCTCACATTTATTGTGCCTACCCTAAAAATATGTAAAACATCTCAACATTCACAAAACAGATCTTTATTTAGTTAGTTCTATAGTAAAAATGATGAGGATACCAAATTTGGTATAAATAAAATTGATGTTCTCTTTCTTTAAGACTAAGGTTTCAGGAATTTAATTCAGTTGCTCCATGAACTAATAATTAGTTGATTGTCATGTCAATCTAAAGGCTATTGTTTGTCAACATGCTACTGTTTGAACTGCCAGTGGGATAATTATGCACATGAATTTTATCCTATGTTCATTATTCATAAAAAAAAACATAAAAAATTAGATTAAAATTAACAGAATGATGTTTAAAGGAAAAAGATTAATAAAACACTTGAAAAAAATAGTCTTATAAAATGTGAAGGAACAAAAGTCAATACATATGTAACTTTCTTATGCAACGCAGCAATAAGCAAGGAAGAAGGGTTCAAATCCTATTTTTGTAAAAGCAAAAAACACATTAGAAAATGGGGGAGAAATCACAATTTTACAGTTAAAAACCTAAACAGTGTTGTTTTCCAGGTAAAAATGGGCTTTTGAGGACTATACCATGCTGAGCAGCTATAGCCATGAACAAGGTTATCAAACTCTTGAGCATACGATCCTAGATAGAAAAAAATAAGTTAACTCGTTATGGAACTCTTTGCTGATTAACTTATGTAAATTCTTAAAACTTGTACAAACTCACAAATCTCAAATTAATAAATGGGCAACAAGTTCGGTATACTAAATGTAAGTTTTGATCGATCATTACCCCCACAATGACAATGTTTTAATAGGACTCAAATGATCTAAAGAAACTGTTCCTTTTCAAATTGTTTTCACATTAAGAACTTATGTTTTTATGAGTTTGTTTACATATGGTTTAGTCATCTACTAGTTTATCTAGTACTAATGTACTATCATATTTTATTATTGTGATTTGCTACCTTTATTAAGAAGTTGAAAAGTTAGAGTATTGTTGTATTAAGAGTTTTCTTTTATGTATATATGTCATATATAGCAGATCTTTTAATATCATCTTTTTATTTTAGGTAAATTCTTATGAGTTTATAAGTTGAATCCGAGAGTATATGTTGGCTATCAATAGCCACTGGTTTTGCCACTATTTGAATCCTGTTAGGACCGCCCTCTCCCACTGTGCTATAGCATCTATTGACTACAATGGTTTAAGCATGTTTTATCAACTTAGACACAAGTATTTATGGGGAACATCAAATTTATACTATGAATTTGGCACATTAACTTGAGTGTCATTGCATGCATACAGGCAAAAGTGTGCAAAAATGTGCAAAAGTACAATAATGAATCCAAGTGCATGATTTTCTTTGATGAATTTTGTTACATATTTTAAGCAAGATATGAAATTCCTGAAACAAGGTAGCTTTGATGATTGTCTATACTAGACTAGATAACCATAATAAGGAAAGAAATAAGAAATTAATGAAACGCCTTACCAGTGGCAGATGACATTGTTTGCCAAATCAGGAAGGGTGAATAACATGGCCATTAACAAACTTAGTTCTTATAATTAAAAAAAAAAAAAGAAAAAAACTTAGTTATCTTAAATAACAAATCAGATGTCAATAACCCACACAAATTAAGAGTGACATAACACTTGAATCCATGCAACAATCCATGAATAGAAGCAAAAGTGTGCGCAGCCCCATAAATTCACTTCACATGAGAAAAAATATTAATATGACTACAAATAATTCGACATCCTCAAAATAAAGTAGTTAAATCTAGTATTACATTACTGCTAAATAGGTTCAAACAATATGACATAACACTGGCTGTTTATGGTGAAGAGCAGTCCAAGTAAAACCTAACAGACAAGGAGGTAAAATTATGCCTGCATGCATAGTTACAGATGACTTAATAATCCTTTTTCCAAATGATACCAGCAAAAGAAAAGGAGATAAAAGGATGAATAAAATCCAAAGTTCCATGAGAATGATACAAGATATTTAAAGAACTGAACATCCCAGGATCCAAAAAATCAATCAGACACCTTACAGAGAACAGGATAATAGAGCTGAATCTCACCAATTTAAAGATAAAATCACTTTACACATTTCACTTACCAGTCACTGCAGCCCTCGCATTGGACCATTAGGTCGTCAGGGTTGTAAGGCATCTCACATTTGCAATACCTGCAATGAAATTTAAACAAATTCCATCACATAGAGCCAGCAGAATCCAGATAAGATCCCGCAGCTTCTCCATTCTAACAAAAAGTTGCAACTTACCATTTTCAACACAAATAAAACCCTAATAACATAACTAAGTAAATATATTATAGAATAATCCCTAAATATGAACCATTACCAGTTTAACCAACAAAAACCTAGAATGGTCATGAACCAAAGCACATTCCAAATAATAGCTAAATTGATAGCAGCTAGAGTAAAACAAAGAGAGAAAGTCCATCCATTCCAACGATAAATTCTACCAAAAGTAAACATGTTTCAAATTCAGGACAGCAGAGACTACAATATAAAATATATTTGAGCATTTCAAAGAAGTGATGGACTCACACAGCAACTCTATCAGGATTGAAAGCACCGGTGGAGGAATTGTACTCGAAACGACAGAAGAAATCGTCGTTCCCAACGGCATCCAGTTTGGTGTAGCTCTTGAAGCTGTGAACCGTACACTTACCTTCGATTGTGTCGGTGCTCTGAACATCGAAGTGATCAGAGAGGAAAACCTCCTTTGAGCCGTGAAACTGGCGGCGACCGCCTATAGACTCCTCCGGCCGGTAGTACCATCGCACGTGAATCTTCACGTTTGCTCCACGCGCATCCGCCTCGATCCGCTCGATCCTGGCCACATAGGATGGTTTCCCCGGATCCGATGGCCGCATGAGCACGCAATCTCCAGCTGAGAGACAACAACAAAACGCGCGTTTTGGATTTAGGAAAGCAAATGGAGCTAGCACAGAACAAAATTCTTCTGATTTAATCCAATAAATTATTGTGAAAATTATTGTGAGAAAGAGAGAGTGAGTTTACCTCTAATGGTTTTGCTTATGTGTTTGACTGAGTATGACTCTAGGGTTCGCCTTGGAGCCTTCGGTTTAGCCATGGAATGGAATGGAAGCAGACCGATGCAGAAGATTGAGGATGAAAAAAAATATAGAAAAATATTTAAGTGGTTTTTTTTTCTTACATGTAACGGGTCATTAACTTTTTTTGTTTCAGTGTTTCGCTGAACCAGGGGTAATGGTGGGGCAAAGTTGATCTGAACGTTCATTGACCCGCCGGTACACGTACACGTAAGAATGGACCAGAAACTTTTGTATTTATCTTTTTAACTACAAAATGTTACAAAACAAAAAGTTGATTAATTATAAAATATAAGAATATTAAAATTTTGTTATAGGCCCACGTGTCATTCAGTTATAGTGCAGCACGTGTAAGATAATCCGGACAGGATCTAGAAGTGTTATTAGCCAATTTTTCCGTGATTAAAGATGATGTTGTTCAACCAAAAATATTAAAGTTTGCATAATACACAATTTAAATTTGTTTTTAAAAGTTTTATTTCTCTAAATTCAATGAGTATTGGCTTGCATTTGTATTGATGGAAGGTCTTCATAATCATTCAAAATAAAAATAATATTTTAGTTAGATTTTTTTTTTCATTTAGAAACTAAGTTATATTTTTTATCATATTTAGGTTTATTCTTATTTAATGTATTTGAATTTGAATCATTTATATTCATAGAACTACAAAGTGACTTTAGTAATCTTAAATTTCCTTCTTATATTTGATTTTTTTTATTTTTAATAGTACTTTTTTTAAAAATAGTCTATACATTTTAATCTGAATCAATTCACCTACTTATCATGTTATTCAGTAATATTTGTTTTTAATATCACATCTATATTTAATTTTGTCATAAAATACTAAAAATATATAACCACTAATAATAATAATAATATATGTAATGATTTAAATAATGAATATACATTATTCACCTATATTTCAAATCTCAATAAACCAATTAATTCTGTTTCAGTTAAATATTAATTATTTTTTATCCACATTAATACCTTAATAAATGTTCTTAATTTAAAATTTATGTATTGAATATTAATTTATTAGTTTAATTAATCTTTCAATTCAAACTAATTTAAAAGTTTTCTTCATTTAATGTTTTATTAAATTTTTATATAAATCATTACTGTTAATAATGATTTATATTAAATTATAATATAATATAATAATTTATATTAAGTTATTAATTTGTAACACCTCATATTTACACTGATTCATTAAGTGGTTTAAATATGCATGTATATATTTAAGTACATATATTATGAGTATATTAGTTGTTCAATGAAAATTTATATCAAAATACATTTTTCTTAAAACAAAATATAATTACATACAAATTTAATAAAGAGTTTTTCAAATTATTTAAAAAAATTCTTCTACAAATTTAATCCAGAGCTTCATCGACTGTCTTGTTTGAAACATTCCTTACTCCCATATATAATATTATCGTTATAGATAAAAAAA